>Ga0209929_1000008_pt1 | contig 78343 bp, 95 predicted proteins | sample SalPon2_C_H2O_MG_2_FD_185731 | JGI IMG/M metagenome (GOLD analysis project Ga0209929, IMG submission 185731) | Salt pond water microbial communities from South San Francisco under conditions of wetland restoration - Salt Pond MetaG SF2_C_H2O_MG... ... | reverse complement strand
GTTTCCATATTTTAAATACGAGCCGAGAAGCACAAATGTTGAGGATAAGCTAAGGGCTGATGTTTTGTCTCAAAGAATAGAGATGATGACCGACCAATTTGGGTACCGTCACCAATGGGAGCAGATAATCAGGCAAATGTTTATGTATGGACATTCTGTTGCATTTCCCGCCGAAGCATGGACTAGGGTCGTGCAATGGCGTGAAGAAAAGAGTGAGCTTACTGGAGAAGACGAACTTAAGAGTTATATAGAGAAAGAGGGTGTAAAGTTTTTTACTCCCCACCCAACAAGGCTAATGTGGGATACCTCTAAACCTTTGCATGACATCAATACGGATGTTGGTCCTGACTGGATAGGATATTGGGATATCGTCAGGTACGGCGACATGAAAGAGAATGTGGATAGCTGGAACATAGATGAGATAAGCTATACCAATAGCCTTACAACTCTATATGATGTGCACAAGGATTTCTTTAATTATTACTTTAAGAATGAAGTAATGCGGTGGCCGGGAGAAAGGGATACATTTTCTTGGCAAAATGAGAGAACAGCAAATACCGGAATCTACAGCAGTGAAGATAATGATAAAGGTATGTTTGTTTCAAATATCTTTATGCGCTGTAACCCACAGAGAGATGGACTCGGTGATTATCCGCATGATGTTTGGGTTAAGTTTACTGTAGCAAGCGATGAAACAGTCCTGTTTGCAGAGTTCATGCCTTCAATACCTGCTATATATGGCGGCATTAATCAAAACGACGACCGCTTGGATAACATATCTATTGCGCATGAAATCATGCCATTCCAAGACCAACTAAATAACATCATGTCTAAAATGCTTCATGATATGAAGATTAGCATGATGAAGATTTTCTGCATCGACCAAGATGCACTTGGTGATGATGTTAAGGAGTATATTAGTCAGGGGTTAGCAGAAGATACATTTTATACAAAGCCAAAAGCGTTGTTTTACTCAGGGCAAAAGGCAGCTGACCTAGGAATAGATAACAAAAATTTTATAACTGTAGTAGATGCACAAAAAGAACTTTCCGCTGGTATTAACCAGTCGATACAAGCAATCCTCCAGTTGCTGAATCTCGTGGAGCGGCTGTTAATACTTTCCCCTCAAGAATTAGGTCAAGCCGCTCCACGAGAAATTTCTGCTACAGAGGTTGCAGAGATAGCAAACACTACAAATTCCGTTTACAGTTTTATATCTGAAGGAATTGATGACATGAGGTCTGCGGCTAAAAAGTTGCTTTATGAGCATGTAATCAGCTGTTGCGAGTCAGAGTTTATGGTTCCCATAAAAAGCAGATATACACAAAAATCTATAGAGGAAGCAGGGTTTGTTTCACAAACAGAAGAAGCGGGACCCGCAAGCAGGAATATAATTGGAAAACCAACCACGCTCGTGCATGAGTATTTATTTAGTTCTCGTGACGGTGCGGAAAGAGCTAGGGATACGCAGTCGGCTCAAGTGCTTGGTAATCTCTTGCAGGGCATTCTACAAGTTGAGGGTATCGCTCAGTCTTTGGGTAAAGAGAGATTATTCGAGATGTTTAACGAAATATTTAGAATGAGTGGAGCACATGACCTTAAACTAGAAACCGATGAATTTGACGGAAGTGCTGAAGAACAAAAATCCATAGAGGATGAGCAATTCTTCCAGCAACTAAAGCAACAGTTCCCACAAATGCTACAAAGCTTACAAGAGCTTGCTCAGGTTGTACAAGGTTTAGCCGGAGGGCAAAAACAGATAGCGCAACAAGCGGCACAAGGCATTCAAGCGGCGGAACCCAAACAACAAGTCCAACAAGCAGAAACTAACCCTGAAGTACAAACACAAGTATGAGCGAAGAGCCTGAAGCAACAGAACAACCTACTGAGGTAGAAACCGAAAACGAAACAGCAGAGCAAAATCCCTTATTTAATGCTTTGTTTGAAGCTGCTGAGGAACAGGAGTCAGCAGAAGAGCCACCCGAGGAGATACCCCATCCTAGCTCATTGACGGACGCCCTTTATGACATAGAGACTCAATCCGAAGAATCAATTGAAGAGGAATCGGAGGAGCAGCCGGAACAGGAAAGTGTCCAGGGGAGTGCTGCAGGAGAACCCCCTGAAGCCGCTCGCCCAAAGAAGAAGCGCAAAAAGGTTAAGCAGGTTATTGACCCGGAAGTCCCTGTAGAGCATCAACAGCAAGTAGCATTTTCTCAACCTGAAGAATCTGAAGAAGATAAGATTGTCAAAGGATTGATACCCGAAGAAAAGGAGTATTATGAGTTGGCAAAGTTCGCATCTGGTAACATGCCTGAGCATAAGGACCTTGATAAAAAGTTCTTAAACTTTTTTAAGCAATCAAAGGCATATGTTGAGAAAAGACTCAAGGATGACCCCTACACAGACTTAGCCGAAGACCAGGACTACAAGGAGTTCATGGCGAAAAATAGACCGCAGTTTTCTCAGCAAGATGCGAAGAAGGTGGAGCGGGCTATGATTACAAGGCAGGCTGAGGATGCGGCGGAAGCTAGAGTGCGACCTGAGGTTGAGAGATTGCGTAAGGAGCAGGAGTTGGCTAGAAAAAAACCTGTCCTAGACAGAGTTAAAGCAGGGTTCCGTTCACAGTTTGCTGCTATTTTGCCTGAAGAGGTTCAGGAAAAAATTAAGCAAGAAGGCGGATTAGAGGAAATACAAAAAGAAGACCCCTTACGATTCCAGGTAATGGATAGCATTACGAAAAATCTATTTTCTTTTGCTGATTCATTTGTTGATATAACTCAAGGATTAGTACCTTATGACGAGTCCAATCAAATACACAAAGAGCTATTAGACTGGGTCCAGCAAGAGCAGGATAATTACATCAAGACAGGAGAAACTGTTCGAGAGGGCAAAACCTTCATGAGAAGAGAGCGATTCCACGCGCTTCCTGAGGACAAAAGAACACAATACTTTACATGGTCAGATGATGACCTCCTTAAACTATTGGTGATGAGAGCGAAGCAAAGGTTAGGTGCGACGCTAGATTACCAACAGAAGATGCTTGAGAGCGCAGGCTATGTAAGGTCTACAGCAAAACCAAAGCCTAAAGCACAAAAGCCAACCATGCCACAGACTGTATCTGCGCCACAGGTTGCACCATCACCTCGAGCATCAGAATCCGCTCCGCAACCACAAAGTAAAGCTTTAAATCCTATGTCTATTTTAGGAATGTAAAAAGGGTTTTTAAGTAAACGAAAACAAGACCTAAATTTTAATATTTCTAAAAAAAAGCACAAAAGTTTGTAAATTTTGAGATGAGCTGAGGAAAAATGTTATTCTATTGTTACTACTTAAATTTAGTAACTAACAAAGGAATAACATACTATGGCAGCAACAAACTCATCTCTTCCTAATCCAGCAGCTAGCTCGGACAGCACACTTTATAAAGGCACAGACAATAATGTAGCACGCATTATTAAAGTCGACACTTCGACTGGATGCACTTTAACAAACGCTTCTATTAAAGGTCTTACACCTTCCGAGTTCGAGGCACTTTCTAATAAGGAAGTGGATTTGGCTCGCGTGATTGCAAGCTCTGCTGAAGCTAAGATGCTTGGAGTTCAGGAAAGAGGTCTAACGACTTTACTTAACAGTTCAGTTCAAAACATTAAACCACTTCTTAATAAAGTAAATGTTGCTGAACAGTCCATCATCCTTCCATACATTCAGCGCAGACAGCGCCACGTTATCAACGCTAACTACTTCACCATTGAAGCAGGTGTTAAATCTACTGACACTGCCGCTAACTATTTAGCAGGAGGGCAAGCTTCTGGTTATAGCTATGATGGTTCTGACTATATAGTAACTGTAAATCTTGGTGGCTCCGACTGGACATCTCCAATTGAGCAACTTGAGCGTTACTTCCTTCCTGGTGGATATGTAGTAGTAAATTGGTGGGATACTACCTCTAAAGCTTCTATTGAAGTACAGTTCAAAATTGTTGGTGCTAAAAATGCTGATGCTAATGATACTGGAAATTCCAAAATCATTGCTAAAGCCGCAGTAACCCTTCGTCCAACAGGTGCGCAAGTTAAGTCTTCATATGCAAACGAAACTGCATGGAATGCTGAAACATTTGCTGGACAGTATAAGCCCACTTATGGAATGCTTCAGACTGTAGCTAACAATGTAAATGATTTCGAAGAATGGTGCCGTAACCAACCAACAGACTTAAGCGTAAAGCTTATCGTTAACTGGTTACAAACTACTCGTGAGTCTCGTACCATTGACCAAAGCTATAAGGAAACCTTGCAAAAGATTATGTCTGGCAAAGTTAACCCTTACCTTAGCTCAATGGTTTATCAGCCACTTGCTGAGCAAAACAAAATTGCTTCTCAAGTATCACAAGACCAGTGGACACGTGCAGTATGGTTCAACCAGGCAATTAATGAAAAACAAAAGCCTGAATCATACATGGAATTGCCAGCAGTTACCGACCCTGAAAATGCAGCATGTACTCTTGAGTACAAATGTAACGCAATCGGTATCAAGCAATTACTTCGTGAGTCACTTCGTGTCTTTGATAACAAAGGTGGAAAACTTGACCTAGAGTCATTGTTCTCTCACTTGTACTTCTTGAAACGCAATCGCGAACAAGACGGAACTTCTGTTTCTGTAATTGATGTCATGACTGACAGATTTACATACAACTTGTTCTATGAGTGCATGAACAACTACTACAAACATCGTTATGGCTGGGAAATCCATCGTAACGCAGAGTTGAATCAAACCATCACTCATGACGGTATTATTCTCTTCAACTACTCAAAGTACGACATCCCTGAGGTTGGCGTCCAGTTAGCAGTCTTCCACGACCCATTCTTTGATGACTATGCAAATGTAGGTACTGGAAACAAGTTCTTCATTGATGGTTCTCGCACAGGCGACAAAGTAATGGGAACTGGCACAAGAGAAACTGAGTGGCAGAATGCATCACGCATGATGTGGTTCATTGATTGGTCTGATGTAAAAATCGGTGTCGCAGGAACCAACGCAGTAACTCGCACTTCTCCTCACCCAGAGGTTGATAAGCTTTACAAATGTCGTATGGCTCACAAAGAGACTGAGTACAGCTTACGCTCAACCACTTGGACAACAATGATGGATGTGCCTTCAAGACACCTCATTATTGAGAACTTCCAGTTGGATATTACTTCTGACGTAAAAAGTGGCGGTAGCTTGAAGTCGAGCTAAATTCCATAATTAACTCCTTGGGGTATGAAGTACTTACTTTTCAAAGACCCCAGCAAGGATTACGGAATTACGATTACGAAGTCTACTGTTGGCGTTTTACAACAAGGTTTTGCAGAGGTCTCGGATGGGGTAGCCGAGGATTTGCTTCAGGATAGCTCCGTGGTGGAAATCACCGCGGAGCAATTCCTTAATCTTAAAAAAAAACTGACCGACACACCAGTTTCGTACAGGCAGCTGTCAACTCAGCCTCAGGACCCAACCAGGGACCCTCTTGCCCATTATGCGGAGGAACCCAAGGAGGTAGACCCTGAGCCTGATGTTATTGATGTAGGGCCCGTAGAGCTAGATAGTCCGCTGGAACAAAAGTCTGCACCCAAGAAAAAACGGGGGCGCAGAAAGTGACGCATGCTGAAATCATAGATATACTGACGGGCTCGGTTATTCTACTTGGCGGAGGTATAGTTAAATATCTATTCAGTCGCATCAAAGATAATGAGGAAAAGGTAGATGCCTTGCGTGTGGCTATGGCTACGCAGGGGCAAGAAAACAAAGAGTTATATTCGCATATCAAAAGAATAGATAATAATATTACAGAGATTTACAGGAAGCTTGACGACTTATTGGTCGCAGTGAACCGGAAAGGATAAAATGGCAGCACCAGTACTTACTTTAAATGGAGACAGTGAAATAGTAGTTGAAAAATTTTTTCCCTATGTAGATGCAGGTGCCACATCGGACGGCGGGGAGCTTGTCAATACGACAAACCCCGTTGATACATTAATACCTTCTGTATATCAGGTGGATTACATCGCCCAGAATGATTCGAATGAGATAGGGACAGCGTCAAGAACAGTAACCGTACTTGAAGGCCCTGATGAAATCTCAAGGGGGTTTGGTACATTTGCAGTATCTACAAACGATAAATTCCATAGACTTCCGAGTCTACCTGCAAACGAGTTGAGAATATCTAACTTCACAGGAAAACTTGTAGGTATACGAAATAGGCACACATCTTATCTGCTCGATGATTTCGAGAATGGTTTTGGCGACTGGGAGCTTCGTGATGGAGGTACTATTGAAGATGCACAGGGCATTCATATAGACCAAAAATCTGCTAACATCAAAGGTAGGGTCTGCAAGAAAGTTCCTTACCTTGGGGACGAGTTTATAATTGAATTATTCATTCATGCAATGCATGGAGAAGTAAAGGTCGGCTTATTTGATACACTTGCTAGAACCGATTTGATATCATCAGGAAATGCCGGAACAACCATTTCTTTTACTTCGAGTGGAGCAATTAACACATCTGCACCATCTGTAAGTCGCGCAAAATGGAAGGAAGGTACTACATACAAATTAAGTATTGAGGTGCATCCCACAAAGGAGTTATTTACCGCAGAATTATTTAATGGGATAAACAGGCAAGTAATTGCCCAAGGCCTTGACACAACTAATGATGACGGTGGTGGAGGTGGAGTGAAAAACCCTGCATCAGGATATTATCTAGCGATAGAGGCAACAAATGCTGTAATTGACCAGGTTGTGTACTTAAGAAAAGATAACCAAACGCATGAAATTATAGCTCCCAACTCATCAATAGTATATGATTGCGTAGACAATGTTAATGAGTATGAGATTGTCAATCTTGGTAGCGAGGAAAGAGACTTTGAGGATAATACAGAAAATGTGACTCTCACGGGATATTTTAAATGAGCGAAGCAGTACATCCTAGTCACTTTAGCCAAGAGAATCAGTGGCTAAGCTTTAATGCAGGGAAAGATAGTGTCGCTCCAAATGCCGGTGACTTTGCAGTCCATGTGCTTACCGGTGACACATTCATGTATGAGATTTCGGGCGGTTTTGTTGAGGCTCAACAGGAAAGCTTTGTTAGTGCTCCTGTCGTTTATCCTACTTCAGAATATTGGGAAACATTGCTTAACTCCACAAGGATTCGCCCATTTATTGACCTAAGCATATCTAAGAACAACACCCTGCGTATACCTATGTCTATGCATGAGTATGACTTGTATGCAGACACAGGTAAGTTTTATGAGGATGTTGAGATAGATGGGCAATTAAGAATAGGCCCCATGAAGCTTGGTGGAGCTACAGAAGATATAGTAATCGAAGGTAAGCTAAAATCGAATGCAGTTGAGACCGAAAGTATTACTTCTGTAAGTATTACTTCCGAAACAATCAAGGATGCAGTACTCAATACAAGGGTTGCAATTAAGGAAATTACTACAGATTACACCCTTGCGAAAGAAGATACGGGCTCCATTTTTCATGCAAAGCCAGCAACAGGAAATATTAACATAACGCTACCCTACACGCTTCCTGTGGGCACATCATTTACCCTTACAAATTTACTAGCAGGAAAGACAACCACATTCCCTGCAGGATTAAAAGCACGGGGGAATGTTTTATCTGAAGTTTACTCGGCTGCTACAATATATTTTGATGGTACTGATTGGTACGGATTCGGGGACCTAGTATGATATATCATGTTGGCGCCATATCTGATAATAGTATATTTTCTAGTCGCGTACTAGAGGGCAAACTGCCTGCGGATTTAATTAATCCTTTGTGTGCTTATTCACTTAATAGAAAACTCAGATACCAATACGACGGTCCTTTTTTTGCTTTTAGTGAGAATGGGGGTTCTGAAAAGAATTACCCGGAGCATACTCCTGACCTTACTAAAGATTGTAAACTACTTAGAATATATGACCAAAAAATAAAGCATGGGGTAGCTAAAGCAGACGCTGTTGCTGAAGTAAGCAGTGCCCCAAAGTTAGTACAAAAAAATGGTATATATTTAGGTCTTTTTTCTCATGGAGAATACCTTGAGGTTGAGGAAATTGCACAACATGTTACCGACCAATTCTATGTGCTATTAACAGCCAAGACTGATTACCCTAGACCTGCCTTCGGTATTTGGGGTGAAGACACATCTGTGACCATCGAGCCATCATCTGAAGCTATAGGCAAGTTTGTTGTAAATAGAAATAGAGGTGGCATGAAAAGGTACGCAGGAAGTAATTGTTATGGTTGCTTTTACGGATATGATGCGAGCCAAAATATCAATAGAGTTATGTCTGTAAACAAGGAGGGACATAATGTGGAAGATGTGCCATTTAAGCAACCCACCCATATTGCCATTGGCAGAAAGGCAGAAAGGTATTATATTGGAGAAGTGGCGGAATTGATTTTGCATAGCGAGGATTTGGACCAAAAGTATGGAGACTTTTTGCTGGATAATTTAATCAAGAACTACAAGGACTATTCATGAGTATGGTAAATTTAAAGCTGAATGGCGATGACTACACCATCGACCCACAAGACTACAAAATAAAGCTTCGTAAATATACTGGCGATGACCCCTTGGATTATGACGATATGGACAACAACTCCACAATCTTCACCAAGACAATCAATCAGCTTATATTTGAAATCACTTACTTACATGAGCAAAACACAATCAAAGGTGGCTTGATAAGTGCACTAACAAAAAGAGTCGAAGACTTAGAGGGTGCATAGTGTTACTAATTATAATAAGTAATGTTTGAGCTATTAACAATGTTTCTAACTGGAGGGGGTAGTGCCGCGCTTGGCTCAATCCTCAAAGGTGTGTTCGGGACAATAGCGGACAATCGCCAGCAGAAATTTGAACTAGAACTAGCAAGGGAGGCACGAGGAAATGAATTCGCACTTAAATTTCAGCAACAGCTTAACAATGGTCCTGGTGGTACTTTCACTAGGGCTACAAGGAGGTTGCTCGCACTCATCCTCATTGGCACCCTCTCAGCGGTCGTCATTCTTTGCACCCTTTATCCCTCAGCAGAAATCATCACCCTCAGCAACGCAAGTGGTGAAGGAAAAACAGAACTCCTCTTCGGACTCCTCTCGTTTCCTGCTAAACAGTCGCCCATTATGGTTACCACGGGACATTTAAGTGCCTACTTCGTTGTCATTCTATGCCCTATGGTTGTCGGATTTTATTACACACCTGGAGGTAGAAGATGAAGTGGTCAGAGTTTAATGAAGCAGTAAGAACTTTTCTTTTGGTAGATAGTGACAGGAAAGGAAAAGGGGTACAGAATTATATAGATAGAATGATTGTAGCCTCTGTAATAGATTTACAAAGGTATATACCTTCCTTTCGTGAGAATAACATTAAGCACTACTCAACAAGCACTCTTGTAGAACCGGACCCCGAAACATTAAGTGGGGTAAACTCTGAGGATATAAACGCTCATCAGGGTAGCTTTAATCAGGCCAAAACAAGGGTTAAGCAAGTGCTAATAAGAAGAGTACCCACCGAAGATAATGCGCAGGAGATAAGCAGATATTATTATTTAAAAATTATTCCTTGGGCTCGCAGGTTTGACCTAATAGACGGTCAAAACCCCGAAAGAACTCAAAGCATATCAGGGAGAATAGCTTTTGGAGATAAGACATTTATCACCGCCCCAAAGCTACGAGATGATGAAGCCTTATATTTATATTACGAAGGAGAAAAGCATTATGCTCCTGCATTTAAGGCAACAAGTGATGAGCTAGAAGACCCTGTAGTATTTGATGACATTGTAGCAAAAGCATCTGCAGACTTTGTTAAGGCCCACCTGGCACGCGAGGTAGATAATGACCTGAATCAATATAAATCATATTATCAGCTTTATGTAAAAGATAGGGCACAAATATATATTAATGAAAAAGAATACGCCGCATCATCTGCCGAGCAGGTTATTGGTGCAGGTTCAGGAATAGGAGGATTTGTAGTTGGATGAGTGCTGTAAGTAAAACAAAACTAAAAACATACTTTGTAACAGGTGCTACCCCGACGGAGGCGCAGTTTGGTGACCTCATTGATTCCTCAGTCAATACAGTAGATAATATATCCTCGGCATTAGACTCTGAGAGCACAATTAATGTATTGAGTTCAGTTGGAGCGAAGGCACTAAAAGATTCATTAGACTTAATGACCGGCAGGGTTACTAAGCTGGAAACTAATGAAACTGATGCCTTGTCAAGTTACTACAAAAAGACAGAAGTAGATAATTTTTTTACTACCGCAGGGAATGGCGTATCAGCCAATGAAGCTAGTATCACTGCATTGCAGGCACGAGTAAAAAACAATGAAGATAATAAAGTTTCACTTGGTCATGTCTTTCCTTCTCTTTCTGCAATAAGTGGACTGCAGGATTTACTTAATGCTAAGGTACAGGTATCAATATTTAACTCGGCTATAGCCACTAAAGTATCTCTGGGGCATAAGCATAGTGTTTCCGACATAGATGGACTTGGTGAAGTTTCATTATTTGCGAAGAAGTCAGACTTAAACGCAAAGGCAAACACAGTGCATGGTCATGCGGTCAGCGATATTAATGACATTAAGACTAGCTTTTACACAAAGGGAGAAGTCGACACAAAGGTAAGTATTCACACGCACACCGAGTCACAGATAACTGACCTTGATAAATATACTCAAGCACAGACTAATCTTAAGATTTTAGACCATACAAATTTAAAAGATAATCCGCACGACGTAACAAAGGCTCAAGTTAGTTTGGGTAATGTTGAGAACCTTTCACCTGTTAGCTTATTTGCTTCATCTGCATCATTAGCATACAGGGAAAAGATACTTGTTTCGCTAGGCAGTCAGCTCAACGGAGTTAATGTAAGCCTATTCAGTCACAAGTCCGACACTAACAATCCCCACAATGTTACTAAGGGTGATATTAGTTTAGGGAATGTTCCCAATATTGATGTAAAACAACTCCTAGATATACACTTAAATGAAGAAAATCCACATAAGGTTTCTTTAGGTAGCTTTGATGTGTATTCGCGAGCAGAGACCGACAGTAGGGTGACTGTAGGGTTGGATTCAATAAGGTATGCGTTTAAGCCTACCTCACCACAAGAATCAGCCGGGTCAATAGGCGACTTAACATGGGCTGCAGATTCTAGCGGAAATTATAAGGCTTATTTAAAGGTAGGCGAAAATGACTGGCGTGGAATTAATCTATTTAAAGAGCAATCAGATGGAAATGTAGAGTGCTACTTTGATGCAGATTTCTTTGGTAATGTTAGCATTGCAGGAAATATAAAAGTAGACGGAAGTGGGTTAATTGCTAAAGTGAGCATAGCGGGAAATGAAATTGCCGCAACAAGTGGAAACTTAAACTTTAAAAGCAATTCGGTTTTTGACGGCACAATAGATGTAGCTGGTTGTGGGCAGATAAGCAATGTAAGCATCTGCTCCAGTAAAATATCAACTACTGACGACTCAGCGCTTACGATTCCTAATGCTCTTAATGTAGGAAAAGATTTAACCGTTGAAGGGAACCTTACAGTACAGGGTACGCAAACAATATTAAATACCCAAACATTAGATGTCGAAGATAATAAAATTACTTTAAACAAGAATGTTACTGGGGACCCAGCCACTAATTCAGGTATCGTAGTTGAGCGAGGTACCTCCCAAAACACTGAGTTATTTTGGGATGAAGCAACCGATAAATGGAAGTTAGATATTGGCGGAGTAATTAAGACGATTGCATTCGACGAGGATTTGGATGCGCATGTTGCTGATACAAGCAATCCTCATAGTGTAACAAAAGAACAAGTAGGACTTGGTGATGTCTCTAATATTGCACCTGCTGATTTGCCTGTGAGTACTGCTGTGACGCAGGAGATATCGACGCAAGTTACTAATATTAATACTACTATAAATAACACAACAGTCTTACTGCAGGGGCAAATAGACACATTGGTCGCCAATCAGTATGCTGTAGATGATTACGCATAATGGCACGCAAGGGTCGATATAAACACATAACAATAACACCATCTCAGGGTGGTGCCCTTGTTGGCTCAGCAGCAGATAATGTTGCGGGTTCTGCTAATTATACGCGTAAGATAAATTTCCGCAGGGAAACAGATGGTGAGCTCAGGAGGGAAGGTTGGACATTATTTGACCCAACAGGAAGGCAGACTGCCTTAGATAATGAGTATCCAATCAGGTTGTTATATCAATTTCCATCTACCACCGGAGAAGGCATTCTTATCGCCGCCGCTGGGGGCAACATTTATCGACTCCAAGCAGGTAGCGTAGGGTATGCGTTTGACGAGTTCGAAAGTTACGCGCAGGAAGGATACTACCAAGGTAATGTAGAGGTATTTTGGTGGGAAAAGATTTACGAAGGCCTTCACCATATGGATGTGCTAGATGCAGACGGCACGACGAAAAATCCATTTGAAGGAGGCGCATACAGGTGGGAAGCGTGTACTGTACTTAATCATGTTGTAATCAGTAATGGTGTTGACCTACCAATAATATATAAAGCCGAATGGGATTACGCACAACCCTTGTATAGCCTGCGTGAACAGGGGATAGTTTCGTGCGGAACAATACAATCATTTCAAGATAGACTATTCGTGGCGGACCTTACGGTCATTGTTGATGGTTACGATAAATGGTTCAAGGAAGCAGCCGCCCCTTATGGTGATGTATACGAAGACCCATTAGTAAGAACTGGAGCGGTAAAAATACAGCGTTATCAGTATCGAATGCTTTATAGTATGGAGCAGAACCCTAAAATGTTTGATACCCTAGAGACAGGAGGCTTACCCGCAACACTCACTGTCTCATCTAATGGAGAGTACAAGATATCATCAGACCACAAGTTTAAGATTGGTAAAGTAGAGGACGGCGCACCAATAATATCTAACTCCGCATCTTTTTTAGAAGAAGAGGCAATCGTAGTGCAGAGTGGAGATTTTGGTATAAAGACAGAAGATGAGAAGTATGCCATTAATAATCTTGGTCTAACATCTCGCCTTTTCTTGTATGAAAGTGGAGACGACTTTGTAATAAGAAATAAGGCAGGGAATAATCCTGGATTTCTGTCAATTGTGTTACCAATATGGGATAGTCAAACATCTTACCCAAAGGGAACTTCGGTAAGATACGGAGCAGGCTTTTACAAAGCTAAGGCATCAATTGACGCTGGAGAATCGAATCCTGATGAGAATAGTGATTGGGAAATAACTGAAGGCTATTTAAATGAAGGCACATATGAAGTATTCATCTTTTCATATCTAAACCAAATATACAGCCAAGCTTCAGCTAGAGAATTTGCAGATGACGGAACAAGAATCCTTAAGATGGAGATTCTTGCGGATAAGTTGGTTGTTTATAGAGATAGTGGATTCTTCTTTTTATCACGCTCTAATGTCTCCCAGGAGCCATTTGCTGTTGAGCCAAGATACACGGGGGGAAGGATAGCGGATTACAGGCATACAATTACAAATATTGATGGCAAGCGACACATCTTTCTCGGTAGTAGCGGAGTTTATTCAGTATCTAGGTCTTCAGCAGAACCTGAGCCTGTAGCAACATTTGAATTGGGTTTACCTTTTTGGAAAAGCATACCACCCGAGTATGCAGAGTATGTTTATGCGTCAGATAATCCTGTCACTAGGGAGCTATTTTTGTCAGTACCAACAGGATATATGGAAAATTCTGCTGGTGAATATATCGACCAAACCGGTAAGGTTGTTTCTCAGCCAATTATAGATTGGGGAATTATTGCATATGATTACATTAGTAAAACCCTCTCGGAAATAGATGCTAGTTTTACAGCAAGCTGCTATGCTCGAAAACCAAGACTAAGAAGAATTGGTCCCGAGCAATCATGGTTTTTAATGGGGTTACATTCTTCAGAAAAAGCACCATTTTTCATAGGCACAAAATACAGACCTGACAATCAATATGACGGTTTGGTTGCCCGATATGGATACGGGCCTCCCGAGGTTGGCTCCTCTGAACCTTATAGAGTATATAGTAGATTAGGCTATGGATACACGAGTGAACTTAAGAGTGGGTTAATAGATTTCGGAGACAGTTTTTCAGATAAAGAAGTGCGCTCTTATGTGCTGCAGATGTCTAATAAGTATGGTGTAACCCCAGTAGAAGTTGCAATATCTACTTCATCTGCAGTGCAAGGCACAGAAGAGGTGCAGACAATGTCGGAAAAAAATGGAGCAGAAGTAAAATATGTCACACTAAATAGTGTTAGGGATGAAAATATGATACCTTTGTATGTGCGGGCTCCTTACATAAGGGATGAGGTGAGGGTAAAGCCTGAATACAAAATAACAAAAGCTTATATAATGCCGAATTACTTTATGCCTAAATACATGAATGATGAAATAGAAGTTGTTGCTAATCCAATAAAAATTGTTGGCAAAACATACGAAGTTAGCGGCATTGATAGCAGGCAGGCAACGCAAGCAACAGGGCAAGGATAATGCCAGGACTAGGAGCTAAGGTAGAAACTTTCCAGCGTGATAGTAACCCTTACTACACCTCGGGGGACGCCCTCCCGGAACTTCCTATTACATTAAAAGAGGCAGACCCCGATGGATTTAAGAAGTACGACAGGGAGATAAGGGAATGGTGGACCAATGTGCAGGAGAATTTAGACAAGCTGCAAGATAAGATATTTGAGTATAAACTTAAGGACTTGGAAGAGAGGGCAACCTCTGCAACAGATGATTTAAACCAGATAACCCAGGCAAGTTTAGCTTTGGTGGGCAGTAAACTCCTTGATGTCGAGTCGATGCTGTACTCAAAACCCGATTGACCTTTAGAATGTTACTACTTAAAATAAATAACAATGCCTGAACTACGAAGAATTACAGCTAGAGTAACCGTACGCAAAGGCACGGCTGCACAATGGCAGATAACCAACCCCACTCTTCTTGACGGAGAAATGGGGTGGGAAAGCGACACATCTATGCTGAAGGTAGGAGATGGCACTACCAAATGGAAGCTCTTAAAGTATTACGACCCTGGTCCTACAGTTGATGGCTCGAACAGGCTTGAGCATGATGGAACCGTATTCCCAATCACTAAGGTGGCGACCATGATGGATGCGCTAGAATATTCGCAAAAGCAAATTAACAAATGGAACCAATGTGCTAGGCAAGATTATATTAATGGATATGACGGGGTTTCGGCATCTTGCGTAAGTGATGGAACGATTTAACAATGAGCGCGGATACTAATAGCATATTCTACAAAATCGGGCAGGCAATTTCTTCATACGGGAAGGATGACTCATTTTCCGAACCAACATTTATAGATGGAGTATTGCAGTCCATAACCACATGGACAGATAGCGGAAAAGGAACAAAAGTGGGAAGTAAGACATTTACATATACAAGTGGTAATTTAACAAGTGTAGTAGAAAAAGACGGCTCAGATGTTACGACGCTTACCAAGACCTTAACCTACGATGGAGATGGTAATCTTGCATCAATTACAAAGGATTACGCATAATGAGTTTCGCAGAGGCAAGTGGCATAATTACACAAACTGGTATAGACAATGACCTTAGTGGCTTAAATGGTATTACAGGGGTGACTAGGTCTGTTGAGGAAGACATGATTATATATGATGTCGCTAGTACTCACAGGTTACAAATTCAAGGTGCGTTACATCACGACCCGGAAAAGGAAGTTTTAATAATTAGGCATGATTGGGTTAGTGGTAACACTCCTGCAATACTTATAAATTATGGCACTAATGCGTGGAAAAATGTAACCGCTATAACCAGGGACTCAGATAATAGATTCGTGCTTACTGTAGCCTCACATGGTTATGTAGTAGGGGAGGCAGTAGAGTTTCAAGTAACTGATAGTGGCACACCATCTCCATCTGCTCATTTACATCAAGTCGTGTACCCAGTACTTGCAGTCACTGCTAATACATTCACACTAGGCATGACTGAATATTCAGACTACCTGCCGACATTATCTGGCGCTACAAACAGAGTCACGCGCAGGGCTGTATATAACTATGGTAAGGAAAAGACAGCTTTTGGAAATACTAGACTATCTGTAGGAACAGGTTTGTTAATTGTAGGTAACAAGGAAAACAACTTTCAAGAACGAGGTTCGGGCATAAAAGTTGAAGCTGACGGATTATTTCGTGGCAGAGGTGGTACGATTTATTCAAGTAGACCAACCGCACTCGGTGGATATTCGGACATTGATGGTACTGAATTAGTTTCTCCTACATTACTAGATTGCCGTTCAATGTCGGGAGGCTCGGTTAAAAACTTTAAGTTGGTCAATAACCAATTTGCAGGAGCACAGGCCAGTAAACTTTTAAATAGAGGATTCACTCTTAGCGAAGGCGTGTTAATGGAAACCTTATCTCAAAGTTACTACGAAGTGGTTTTACGAGATTTAGATACATCAAATAATACGGCATACTCTGACATAGGTCATTCATCTAACAATACTTACCCGCATCGGGATTGGGTTATAATCAATTCAGAAGCTGGTTCAAGTGTTCGTGGGATGTACCGATCATCCACAGGCCCTAGAGGTGATACACAAAAAGGTGTTACTGTTGTTAAGAAGGAAGTATCTTTTAATTTAAAAGATTCTAGTGGTAGTGCGATACAGGGTGTAGAGATGTATATGTCAGATACTCCGGATTCAAATTACTCTAAGAATGCCACCTTCCCTGCCCCAACAGATACTTCCAGGCAATACACTAGCGAACTAGGAACAAACACACTTGGGGTATTAAATGCTGATGGAACTGCAACATATGACTACACCAATGCAATAGAGTACACAGGAACTAGCGATGCAAGTGGCTTGATTGATACTCAACAGGTCACTATTGGAGTTCAGATTTTAGAGTATTTATCCACTGATTCTAGTGCGTCAAGCCAAGGAGGTAATGGTGGCCCTTACGACATAACCCTTAATGGTAATAACTGGGTTGATTCTATTGGCGAAAGACCAACCACGGCAGCATGGGATACTACAGAATTTGGTGGTTTTTACAAAGTAGACCGGAGAGGAAACGGAAATACTGATGCTGATGAATTTACATTTAAGTTCTGTTCATACGGACACTCATTGTCTTCCACAACTCAATCCCTTAAAGGATTAGGTGAACTCGCAGTTAATTGGGTGTTATTTGACGACCTTGTAATCACTGACACAAGAGCAACTACGGATGCTTACACCGAAATAGATACACCCCAGAAATTCTACAACAGAGCGAAAGCATACTTAGCGGATAATTACGCTGGGGAAACCGAAACTATTGTTTCTCGAGAGGGGAACTCCATTGATGCGGGCTCTTACAATGTCGTGGTTGATGCAAGCGCATCTTCAGTATTTGCGATTAGTGGTAACACATTAACCATCAAGGCAACTAGATTTGTGGGTAATATTACTACTTCAGGAACAACCACACTCAGTAATGATGCAGAAGTCATTGGTACATTTGGGACTACCACAGTTCTTCCATGGGAAATTAAGAACATAGAGGCAACATCAAGGATACAACTATTCAACCTTACCGACCCAAGGTCAGGTCAGGTTCTTACTACCAAACTTGATGGCACAGCTGGAGCATTAATAGACACAGATGGAACATACACCGCAGCTGAGATTGCAGTAGGAGATGTAGTAAGACTTCGTGTGACATGCGTAGTGGGTGATACCGCAATGCTTCCCTTGGAGGTAACAGGTGTTGCAACAACTGCAGGACTTACCTTCTCCATAGACCAGCAAGAAGACACTATTTATAATAACAATGCTGTAGACGGTAGCTCGTTCGGTGCATGGACGGCAGACTTTAGTAATAATCCAATGGGGGTAGATTTAAGTGAGTCTGATGGAGGCGCAACTGTTCAACAGATTTATGCTTTCCTTGTCTACCAACAAACCACACCGGACGGAGTGGATAAATGGTTTAATGTAGTGCGTGCGATTGATGGCACTAACTACCAAGTAGACAACACTGTAGCTAATATAAAAATACAGAATATTGGCAGCGTCGCAGTCAATATTACAGGCGGTCGAATATTTAGGATAGACGGAAACTCTGTACTGTATGCAGAGAATGGAGATAAACCACTCACCTTAGACACGGGAGCATTAGTAGCTAATATTCAACCACAGGTTGAGGCAGGTCTAAATGCCAACGCAAAAATTTCTTCTATTAACAACAATTCTAAGCTAATTCCTAGCTTATTTTAACCAAAAATAATCATGTCAGCAGATAATACATCAATATTCTATCAAATTGGTCAAGCGACCAAATCTAACGTAAGTGACGCAATTACAGCATTTAAAGCTGCTAATAACGTTTACACAGGAACAAATGAATTTCAAGAAGCCGTTACTGTGGGAACTTCCGGGGTTAATAAAAACTTACAGGTAAATGGTGATGCCACTGTAACTGGCAACTTCACAGTTCAGGGACTCACTACAACTTTGTCTACTAGCAATTTGGATGTGAATGATAACTTTATCAGACTGTCCAAGGGTGCAAACTTAGGTGCATTTACAAAAGACCAAGGATTTCTTTTTGAAAGAGCTCAAGGGAGTCAGGCAGGGGCATTTCTTTTCGATGAGTCAACCGACACCTTCCGTCTTGGTACAATACCTCCGGTTTCAACTCAAGTTGTAGGCTCAGAGAATGTGACATTCACAGGCAAGACAGCAAATGTTAAGGTAACAGTTACTGTTTCAGGTAGCGACGCCTCCGTGAGTGGTGTTCGTACTGATAATTCCGGAACTGACGAAATCGCATTTACAGTTGGCAGCTTAGCTAAGGTCAGCGACTTAATTGCCAACTCAGAGGTTGCTAATTATGTAATAGTCAGTACGGATGGAGACGGAAACACAGCATTGTCTGCAATCGCACAGTTTAGCCTTGTAGCACCCGATGGAACTTCAGCTACTGCAGATATTCTTGGTGGCACATTAGGCTTAGAGAAAGTCATTCTTGACGGCACTAACCTAGGTAATCTTGCTGACTTTAATGCAGGACTCTCTGCTTAATGGACAAATTATCTTTAACAATTCCTGCAGAAGATAAGCAAAAGCTTACGGAGATTGCTAGCACCTTGGGTGTTAGCGTCTCCTCTCTTCTGAGGGAGTGGATAGATAAAATACTTAAATCAATGGAGGACTAAGGATGGCATTGCCTGCTAATTTCACTGCACTTCCTCAGGACGGGGAAGATTACAACATAGAGGCCTCAAAGCAGTTTGTTTTTTTGCGTAGAAATCAAAACCCTCGAGGTCCTATGTTGCACTCGCAACTAGATAACAATTTTGAGCTTTTACGAAAAAAGATTAACGAGGCAGGTGCAGGCAATAATGCTCTAAAAACAATATATGGAGACACGGCTAGTGCAGCTGCCTCGGCATCAGCGGCATCCTCTTCAGCCTCCACCGCATCCACAAAAGCATCCCAAGCAGCGGCGTCCGCTACCACTGCATCAGGTCATGCCACAACTGCTTCCACAAAAGCCACGCAAGCGGCAGCCTCTGCCACCACTGCATCAGGACATGCTTCCACAGCCTCATCAAAAGCATCGGAAGCAGCAGCCTCTGCTGCGGTAGCAAGCTCTTCTGCAAGTGAAGTAACATCTTTGTCAGTCACTACAGGAAGTGCTGGCTCCAATGCTTCATACAATTCATCTACAGGTGTCCTTACAGTACCGAGGGGCGACAAGGGCGTTAAGGGCGACACAGGCACATCTCCTACTTTTTCATTCAGCGGAGGAGTTTTAACAATTACAAACGTATGACAACGATAGGCGGAAATCCACCTACTGCAGGAAACTTAAATCTTAGCGATGAAGTAGTTGAGGAGGTGTTTTGGAAATCATCCTCGAACGCAACTATTCAAGAGGTGGATGAAATAAAGCTAGATGGTACTACAATTTGGGAAAAGCCTAACTATGACATAATTGTTAGTGCACAAATAACAGCAGATTCACGCTCATCAGGGCATGTCATTCTAAATGTCAACGCCCCTGAAAAGATTGCCTATTGGAAGTACGCCATACGGCAAGGGTCATCGACCGCCCCAGTCGGTCCTAACAGCGGACAATATAGTTCTAGCCAAATAGAAATTCCATATAGTGAATTTACGAACGGAAATAATTACATCCGGGTTCAAGGTTTTAAAAATAATGAGGTGCGAGGAGAGACTCAAACGGGCAGTGTTTTAGTAATCAAGCATTCGGTTAGCATAGTATACACAGGCACAAGCTCAAGCAGACCTTTAACTATTGACCCGGCAATAAGTATTCTCCCAGTGGATGTTAATAATGACACCGTGTGGGAGTATCAGATTGATTCAAATGCCTGGGTTACTGGTGGCTCTATTAAAAATGGGTATAAAGACGGTATTTATTATAAGTTAACTGAGCCCCTATCCGTACCTGCAGGCGACCACACACTCAGAGTAAGGTACAAAGGTGTACGCGATGGGCAAAGTTATATCCATGATACAGATACTAAAGAATTTAGTTTAGCTGCTCCATCAACCTTAACCTTGAATGGAGATGCCTCCTTAACAAAAACATTTGAGGAGATTCAGGTATCCGGCGACAGCTTGGTCTTTTCAGGAAATGTTCCAATGGGGAGCACCTCTGATATGGACGAGGAAGCTACACGAGAAAGTCATCCTCAGTATACATTTATAGGTGGCGGCAATGTGGAGACTGTTTGGCGAAATAGCTACCAAGCTGACACAGGAAAAAGACAATCTAGGCAATGGGACATCCGACCTGAAAGTACCACTCAGGCAGGCATAACTTGGTCTGGTGATGTAAAAAGACTGTGGATGAGTCAGGGTTGCAATTGGGTGAACCACATCACCGACGAAAATTGTGGGGGAAATAGGTTCATAGAGAGTCCAGCAGGATATTTGTATGCAGCCGGGCAGAATATTTTCGGCGAACTAGGCACAAATACTGGATTCGTAGATGTGACCTCCGAGAATACTTGGGAATCTAGGATTGGTTCTCGTCCGCAAAACTTTGTCGGTCTTTTAGCCAAGTACTATAAGAGTCACGACCTTGGAGTGTATCCATATAGTGGCTATGAAACTGATAAGTTTAAAATAGTATATCAACAGGACCTTCAAGGAAATGTGTCTCCAATAACTAACATTAAGAAAGTATATGTAAGTCAGGTTAGTAGCGTTATTTCTAGGACAACATATATACTAAAAAATGACGGAACAGTATGGGCTTCAGGAGCTAATTATTTTGGGGAACTAGGTAGTCACCAAACCGACCCTCGTACGGAGGCTGGAAGATTTTGCCAGGGATACGGGTGGCTTGATTATCCTGGAAGCATGGGAGGTTACGAGAACGACTATGGCGACTCGAGAGCATACTACAGAAGGTTAAGAATACGTAATATATTCTGCCAAGTCATGACGACAGATGCTGACGACATTCCTAATTTTATTAATAACAACAATAACTATCCGGCAGGCAAACAGTGGAAGTTCGGACCTTTTGTGTATGAGTCAACCACCGGAGGGAGTTATTGGCAGCCAGGATATAATGGGCCCGGCAACGGGGAGTACTCATTGACGACAGAAGATTACGATGTAACTGGGCAGTCTCACAAAATGCATTATAAGTTTATTCGTCATCACTTATCGCCACTTACGGGCGTTAAAGATATTGTAAACCACAGAAATGGCGCTTGGTTCCTAAAGACTGACGGAACTATGTATTCTATTGGCTCAGGATATACTAGCATGCTTGGGACAGGGCACATGATGAAAGCGGGCGGCAATTACTCAAGGTATGCATACAACCCAAGGATGGACAGTAAGCCTGGAGTGGATGACGAATGGGTTGATTTAGCGGACGGTGGCCAAATAGTTACTTCATCTACATCGTACGAATTTAGGTATATTCAGGGAAGTGCATACGCTAGGCAGATGTACCACGGGACAACTAGCGGTAGAGAAACATGGACGAAGGGTGATGCTATTACGAATGTTAAGCAGATACATGGCGTGGCGAATCATGTAGAATTGCAAGACCAAGCACCAAGTGACACACATACAAAAAGGTGCACAGGCTCCATTGGAGTCTTTGTTAAAAACGACGGCACGGTATGGGGCATGGGGAGGGACCACGCTCGAGCACTAGGCGAAGGATTTCCAAATACCTACTGGTCGAGCATTATCCGTGCAACGACTTTTTCATGGGGTAGTACAGGGGGTGTCGGCAGCGATTGCGCTTCTGATATTTATAATTGCTCTGTGTATCCGGTTCAACTGAAAGCAACATCGACTACTTTTCTGACAGGGGTGAATGAAGCGTATGTAAGTGCCACAGGAGAAAACACTTTCTTTATGATGAATGACGGCAAACTAAAAGTATTGGGAGATAATACTTTTGGTCAAGCGGGCACAAATTCAGGCATCACAGAGATTGACGACGCGCAGAAAAACATAACAGGCACAAAACGGGTTGTGGAAAACGATGACTATTGCGGAGTTAGGTATGGTAGGCTCGATTTTTGCCATGGGGCGTCGGGACAACCACAATACTTTAAGTATAGGTATGCACAAAACGTTCCTCATGTAATTTTGTACCCAAGGAATGTTAAAAAGTTTTCAAAAACTAACGCATTATCTGTAGACTATGGTCCCCTGTTCCGAAATGTACTAACCGGTGCAAATGCAGATGTATATTCTGGTACTACGGGAAGTAATCCCGCACCAATAGGCCTTACAACCCAAACTATTCCTACACGTATTCGATTCGCTTCCGACTCAGGTGGATTAACGTCAACAAATAGTTATCAAACCGGCTATGTAACAGACTCAGCTGCAACAGATATTACAGATGTAATAGCTTTAAAGTTCTTAGATAGGAGGTCGGGGTGCCAAATTCTGACTGCAGATGGTAGAGCATATTCCTTGGATGTTATGGACGACAATTTACAACCAGGAAAAGATTTGCCGCAAAACATGGTAACTGCAGGGCTAGTGCATACAGGGCAAGTTGAGTATGAAACTTTTGCAACCGCATCCCAGCAATCGTCAGAACCCTTTAATGAATCGTTTTATACAGGTAGGTCGCTTGGTATTTATGGCTTCATAACTTATAGTCAGTATGTTTATAAAAGAATGTACTACGGGTGTGCTATAGAAGTAGACCTGTCTTATGCCATGAAGGAAGGGTACGAAGACCCCGGTGCAGTGGCGACCTATTTGGGGCAAAACTACGATTCCCTTATATCGAAAATCATTAAGAAGAATGGTGTAGTAGTACAAACAATTCCGAGTGGTAGTCATACAAATCCGTGGTACGCGAGCTCAATTAATAACCCTGGTATTTATACAATAGAGTTTGACTTCACTAAGGAGGGACAATCCGCGGCAACCGTAACAAGAACAGTCACAATCAATTCATAACATGGCAACAAAGAAAATAAACTCAGATAGTTCGGTAGATTATACTATACCGACCGAGGAATTTCTTGTTAAATTAAGAAAAAACTTGGATGGGGTGGCATTATCACATGACGCATTAGATAATAACTGGGAGGTTCTTCGTAGGTCATTTAATGACCTTTGGGAGGAAGTTGATGCTATAACGAATGGTGACCTAGGCAGTGTTACTACTGAAAATTTGTATGTCAGTAAGATTAAAGACAACATAATCGGCACCAATCATATAATAGATGGAGCTGTAACTTCCTCTAAGATAGCAGATGGAGCAGTGGGTAGTTCTAAAATTGCAAGCAATGCTATAACAGTGGACAAGATTGCAAATGGTACTATAACCACAGACAAAATAGCATCAGGCTCAACCTTGGATTTTTCTAATGGTATCTCTGTCAATGGTACTAATGTCGTAGATAAAGATGGCAAGATTGTTGGGGAAGTAAGTTTAACTACTGCACAAAAAGCTGAGCTAAAGGGTGACCAGGGCGTCCCAGGTGCCACACCTACATTTTCTTATGCGGGCGGTGTATTAACAATTACAAACGCATAATAGTATGAGTTGGAATAAGCAAAGTGAAAGGCAGAGGTAATGGGCTGGTTTAGAGAAACAGTAATGGATGACTGGTTAGGCTTCGATTATGTCGACCCTGTCAAGCAGCAGGAGCAAGCACTTCAGAAGCAAAAGGACCTCATTGACACGCAGACTGCCGAACAATGGATGATGGATTTAATGAATGCCCTAATGACGGCAGGAAAAATCCCCGTCATGGACATTTCTGACCCTCAAGTACGAGCAGATTTCGTATCGACGATGGACGAGATGGGGTATGACCTATCTAATCCATTTCCTGGTTACTTAGAACAACCCGGAGAAGCAATTATCTCAGCAATTAATGAAGCTTCGGATTCTATTAATTTCACAGACCTCATGCGTGAGGCACAGGCAATAAGTCCGCAATTAAAGCAAAATGTAATTGACGGTCAGGAAGCACTAAATTCGATTTACAATGGCGAGCTAGAGGCTGCCATGCAGGACAACTTTGCTTCCCTGCAGACATACTTCCAAGGAATGAAAGATGTCAATGACCTCGAAGCGGGAAGAGTAAAAAACAAACAAGATAATATAAATGTAGCTGGGGATAATTTAGCTACATCAGCGGAAAATGTAGGTGCTGGAACGAGGGATTTATTAATAGATAAAAAAGCAACTGCAGAGTCTAATAATCAGAATATATTTAATACTGCTGAGAAAGTCGCGGGCGACATTAATGACATTACGAAGACAGGACTTGCGAGTATTGCAGATACTACAAAAGAAGGCTCTGCCACAATCTTTGACGCGGATAAAGAAGGAATAGAAGGAATATTTGATGCAGAGGTAGGTTCTGCAGGGGGGGTCCGTGACGCTACTTATGGTGCGGCCGAGAAGATGGAAGGCGCGCAAATTGATGAGGCAGGAGTTCTCGGAAATCAAATGCGCAGAACCGCAATGGTCGGTAGAAGGGCTGCAGAAGATGCATATAATGATGCGCTCAAAGGCATGCGCACCAAAGGTATTGGGCAAGGCACGGGAACAAATATGCGTTCCTCTATGGCTCAAAATCGTGCTCGTCAAGCACAGGATATGTTTGCGCCTATGGCACAGGCAGACTCAATACAAACAGGTCTTGAGTCAGATGCTAGACTGGGTCGAGTTGGTGCAGAAAATCAAGCAGATGTAGATTTTTCAAAAGACCAAGGATTGGCAGGAATTGGTAAAGCCACTAATTTAGCTACTGCAGGAGTAAATCGCGCAATAACAGATGCGGGAGCAGATTTATCGGAAGCAACAGGTATAGCTGCATCGGACACGACAGCAGCTCAATCAGTTGGTGGAGCTGAAATAAACAAAGCAGCTCAACAAGGCGAAATAGGTGAAAACTTTATAAACAATCTAATAGACTCCGGTATGCAGAGAGATACTGCACAGGTGAGTGGTGCAGAGATTAGACTTGGGAACAAGCTTAGAGACCTAGGTTTTGATGATGCAGAAGTAAATGCTATGAAAAAAGCATTAGGCTATGACATGGAGGAGTCTGACGCTGGATTAAATCTGTATCAAGACTTGATGAACACACAGCTTGCAAATCTCGGACTTAATGCAAACCAAGTTGGTCTATTGAAGTATCTCAACTCTGCACCAACAGAGATTTCCCTTGGAGGATTAGATTCAATTGCTCGCTACTCATCCCCATATACTCAGCGTGTACTTGCGCCTGGTTACCAAAGTTACATTAACACGAGTCCTTATGTCCCTGTCAGCTCTGGAAGCGATAGTAATTGGATGACTCAATTAATGAAATTCTCTGACATCTACAATAAAATATAATGGCACGAGTAAATCCAATAGCACACGGACAGGCACTAACTGCACAGTTATTGGCTGCTAATTCGCAACCCTCAATGGCTCCCGTGCGTACTGTAGCAGTGCCACAAATGCGCTCACAAGGCATAAACTTGGCAGAAGAGCTAATGAATGAGCGACAATTTAATCGCGACTTCTACGCGCAAAAAGATGGGCAGAAAGCGGCATCTGCATTGGAAGCACAGCGAGCTGCTAATGAAATGGAAAGGGTTGATAAGCAGTATGGGCAACAAATCGAGCTTGAGAAAACAAGGAATACAAATGCCCTAACACGACTGGATAAGTCTAATACCTATAATATCGCACTAGAAGGCTTGAGAAACTCTAATAATCAAGCACTGCAGAAGATAGAAAAAGAAGCCCGCAGGGAAGAGCAAAGTATGATGCGTAGATTCCAAATGGGCAGAGAAGCGTTGCAGAAAAAGTGGGAAGAAAAAGAAAACGATAGAAATTATCAACGAAATAAAGACGAGTGGGAAAGGCGATGGAAAGAGGAACAGGCCGACCTCGACCGAAGAGAGAAGAGAGAGACAACAGAGTGGGAAAGACGACTTGAAGCGAGAATAGCAGCAGAAGAAAGTTCGGATGCAAAAAGACTAAAGGCACGAATAGATGCAGCTAAGGAGCAAAGAGATATAGAGATAGAAGACACTGACGATTTGGCAGAGGTGCAAAGAAAATCCTACGAAGAAAGACAAAAGTGGGTCACGGGTGACAATCAAAGGTATTATGATAATGTATATAGACAGTATGTACTGAGTCAGCCAAAGGTGCCTGTGTATGACCAAGATGGTGATGTCATAGAAAACCCAACTGATGACCAATACATGACACTTGCTGAATTGCCTGATAAAATAAAAGAGGATGCTCAAAGAGAAGCGTATAGAAGAACACAAGACCAAACGAGTTTAATTGAGGGCAGGTATAATGAGATACTGAAAAACCCTCTGCCCGGCGGTTTTACGCGTGGCAATCCATTAACACCACCCTCTCAACCAATTCCTAATTATGGTGGGACCACTCTTCCAAGTCCTAGTCAAATTGGAGGAATGGGAGTCTTTCTTCCCCCTAAGCAGCAGACTCCGCAAGCTCAACCAAACTTTTCTCCGGGCACCATGAAATATTTTAACAAGCAGCCATGACCTACGAACAAATACTAGAAGCACTTGCTAGCGCACGAGCAGCTAATGATGCCAATGCGGTGAATGAGCTGGAAGCTTACTTAAATCAGCAAGAGAACAAACAATTAGTCGGTAGTTACACTGTTCCAGGACCTGAGCTAGATGCTTTAAGACGGGCACAAACAGAGCTAAATGCATTATCTCCTGAAGGAGGGTATGAATTTGGTAAAGCAACGGGTGATATGCTTAGTGTATTTGATGGGTTAGGTAATTATATAACTCCTCAAAATATGCTTGCAACAGGAGCTGGTGGATTAGCTGCTGCCGAAGCATACAATGCTACAAAAAATAGTATCGCAAAAAGTAATGAGCAGTTCAGAAAAGATAAGCTTTTAAATACCGCACAGGAAGCAGGTAGTGATAAGATTAAACAGTTTGATATAGAAGATTTTAAAAAGAAATTAGCTGCTGAGGGAATCAATTATGATGACCTAAAAAAGCATCCAGGAACTATGAAGCAAAAGCTTCAAACTCACTATTCTAATGCTTTACAAAATAAGTATGGTGGGTTCTTCAGGAATACATTAACTGCAAAGACAATCGCAGGACATCCTAACCCCGACAAGCAAGCGGGAGGAAGTAGATTTCCGGGTCTAAAAAGAGCGGCAAGTGTTGCTGGCAAAACTGCACTTGGAGTTGCTGCGGGAGTTCCTGCCACCGTGGAAATGTATAATGCAGTCAGTAGCGTAGGTGGTGCAGAGGAAGCAAAAAAGGCATACAAAGAAGCTCAGCAAAAAGTTGATGCATTTGATAGAGATTATCGCAGAGCACAAATGACAGACATAGGTATCAAACTGCAGGAATCTGAATTAACACCACAGCAAGTCGAAAGATTAAAAAGAGTGCAGGCAGAACTGCAAAGACAGGGTTACTAATTATGAGCAAGTTAGCACAATTTTTTTCACAACCTCCACAACCTGCACCTACTATGGGTTTAGCTCAGGCATTCGCCCAACCCGTGCAGCCTACTCCGTCTCAAGGATTGGCCGAAGCATTTGCACAACCCGTTCAACCCTCACCTAATCAAGGTCTAGCAAATGCATTTCAAGCATTACAAGCACCTGCGGCTTTAGTGCCACAAACTATGGGCTTATCTGAGGCATTTGCTCAACCTGCTGATGACATTGAAACCATGCTACAAAATTTGGAATCTGAAGTGTTTGCCTTGGATGACGCCCAAGATGTTGGTTTGTTTTCAGAAGAATACTCTAAGGAGGTAGAGCAAAAAGCAGAGGAAGAGACGAAAAAAGAAAGAGAACTTCCCACGCAAATTGTAGCTCAGGGGGCAGATATGGCAATTGGAGCAAAGATGGGGCAAGCAGCAGCTAATGCACTTACTCCTGCAATCCAAAAGCAATTACCACAAACATTAACACGAGCATTAGCACCACGATTATTAGGTGCAGGAGCTGGAGCATTGGGCGGTCCTGTTACTGCACTTGCAGGGGCGATTGCCCCTGAGTTAGTAATGCAAGGAATTGATGTGGTTGCTGGCGACAATGGAATGCCTAATAGATTTAATACGCCTCAAAGTTATCTAACAGCAGACTCAATGTCTACTCAACCTATGCAATTCACACCACCTAATTTATAATGTTTGGAGGAATACTTAGCAAGGTGTCTGACTCAGTATCAGACTACGCAAATTCAACGCCAACGCCAACAACCGGAGGAGGATTGTTTAGTGGTTTTAAGGCAAAACTGCCCGAGCAGTCTTCCGGAGGGGGGTTATTCAGTGGCACTACGGCAAAGATACCTGGACCAGCTCGGGTATTTGCGCCTGCACCTGTAGCAGAAGAGGTGGCGGATAAGGAGCCTTTAGCACCGATAGAACCTCCCAAGTATACAAGTGCTCCTCCTGCAAAAACAGGCGGCGGTATATTTAGTGGACTAGGCACAGCAATTAATTCCATGGATGTATCTGACTATAAGCTTCCCACTTCAGGAGGTGGAATATTTAATCAAATGGGAACCGTACAAGCACCTAGCCCCGCCCCATCTTCAGGAGGCGGAATGCAAAGTCCTAGTGAAATAGCTCAAGGTAATGAGCCTCAGGCTGCGGGAGGCATGTTTCTGCCATCATTCATTAAAGGATTAGATATGCCATTAGAAACAGGGACTGCACCCGAAGCAAGTCGTAGTCCTTCATTCTTTCCTCAGTTATCAGGGCTTTTTGGCCCAACTAATTTTGCAGATGACAGAAAGATGTTTGCTGCATTCCCTAATTTGTTCCGCTCATTATTCTAATTGAATGGAAAAATACACTACCGCGGGACATGTAATCCGCAACTATAGACAGCAGGCGCAAAATGCTGGATATAATGTTGATGGATATACCGACGAAGAAATTCTAAGATTCTTGGGTGATGACCTTAGGAACCAAGGTCGTACATCAGAGGAGATTGCTAATACATATGGTACGGATTTCTCCAGTAGATACTTAGATGTAATTAATGCTCCTGAGAGAGGGAGAGAAGGTGTACTTGGTGGTGTAAAAGAGTTTGGCGCAGGGTTCAAGAAGTCAGGGCAAAGCCTACTCGGAAGTGCATCTGCAATCGGAGGAATGGCAGCAGGTGTTGCGGGATTAGATTTTGCTGAAGACTACCTTATGGAGCAGTCTGCTAAGTTTAGGGCAGAAGCAGCAAGAGGTGGGCCATCCATTGAGCGTGCAACAGATGTCAGGTGGGACAATCCATCGGAAGTAGCAAGGTTTTTAGCGGGCGGACTAGGTGAAGCCACGCCATCAGTACTAGAAGCAGCTGGTTCATATGCCCTTGGTGGAGGTGGTGGATACTTAATAGCAAAGCAAGCCGCCAAGAAAAGACTCAAAGAGGTAGTAAGAAAGACTAACCCCAATAAGCTAGAAGAAGTATTTAAGGGTGCAATTAAATTTGAGGAGGCAGGCAGAAGGGGTCAGCAGGTAGGTAGTAACATAGCATTAGGAGGTAGTTCATTCGGCATGAATGTCGGAGAGATATACTCCGAGTTACACGACTATACCAAGCTAGACCCAAGGGACCCGAACTATATACCCGAAGACCAGGCGAAATCATTATCAGTTAGCTTTGGTGCAATGGCGGGCGGACTGGACTTTGTATCTGCAGGAGCATTGCTTAATAAGACTTTAGGAATAGGAGCAAAACCTGCAGAAACATATCTTAAGAGACTTATACTAAACCTTCCCTCTGGTGTTTTTCTTGAGGGTGCTACCGAGGCGGCACAAGAGTTTATCTCCATGGCGGCAGAGAAGTATGCTCGAGGAGAAATGGGAGAAGAGCTAACTGCTGATGAGATAAATAGACTTATTGATGCAGGTGTATTGGGAGCTTTGGGTGGCGCGCAATTCAGTGCCTTGGGTTCAATACAGAGGGGTAAAAAGACTGAAGGTGCAGACCTTGACACAGGTGATGAAATTTCAGGAGGACCTGAAGAAACCACACAAGACATAGATGAGCGACTCTCCACACTTAAGGACAGACTTGCGGTGGAAACATCTGACTTCGCAGTTGGAGATGAGGTGGAGCAGTTCTTGGGCGTAAAGGGCAAGATTAGTGCTATTCGTGGGGACGGACAGGTCGAGATATTACCGGAAGGCTCGGATGAGCCAATAACTATTAGCCAAGATACACTATCCCCTGTGCTTCGCCCAATCGAAGATTTAAATCGTCGACTGGATGAAGTAAAAGAAAGGGCTGACCAAGGCGATAAGTCTGCACAGATGGAGGAGCAGAAAGCACTTGAGGAAATAGATAAGCAAACAGAAGTAGAACAACCGCCCGAAGAACAAAATAACAAACCTGCCACATTTACATTTGCAGAAGATGGATATGAGGTTGGTGGTATTACGCAGAAAGAAAAAGCTGATATAGAGGAGGTCTACAAGGAGCTTAAAAAGCAAGCCGAGGCGGGCAGTTTCCGTAAATCCAACTCCAACCATGAGGTTATTCTCAAAGCAGGAGGTATGTCAGGTGCCACCTATAAAAAATTTAAGAACAAGAAGATTAGACAATACCTATATCAAGCAGGTGTTACTAATGAGAATGGTGTTTGGCAGGGTGAGACAAAGCAGGATATAGAAATCGAAGATTCTCGCAGACAGAAGATACTTGATGACCGCGCGGACATTATAAAGAACAGATTGAAGGGAGCCACCATTGGTGACACGGTTGCCATAGGGGATGATGAGGCGATAATCTACGGATTTACAGCTGATAATAAAGTTCTGTTTGAGGAGAATGGGGTTGGCGTTGAGCCAAAGAAACTCAGGGTACCAAGAGCAAAAAAGAAAGTTCAAACTGTACCAAAAAATAACACCCCGAAAGCACCGACAGAAGAAGACCTTCGACAAGCAAGGGACGAAGTAATCACAGAAAGAAAGTATGAAGAGCCGGAGAGAGAAGAATTAAATTTAAATGAATCTCAGAAAGCTGGTGCTAATTTATACAGAAAGATTCAATCGGTTAATGAAACTGCAGATGCTCCTGAATTAGGTTTTGATTTTATCGATGCAGAAAAGCTTGAAAAACTAAATATCGAGAAAGAGCTAGAAGTCTTAAGAAATGTGGCAATTAGTAATCTTCACCAGGGGATTGACACTGAATTGGCACCATTCTTGGAGGGTCTAGGATTTGATGTCATAGAAGAAAATGGTGAACTAAGGGTCAACAGAAACAAATCTGATAATACGCCAGTAATTAACCCTGTGACTCCGCCACGTGCAGAGAAGTTAATAAAAGCACTTAGTTGGGCAGAAAAACTTCAACCATCATTAGATGATATTAATGAAAGCATGGGCGCTGCTGCAGATTTTGAAGCAGAGACTGAAAGACTTATTCAGGAGCGTGCGTCCAAAATCGCAAATGACAGAGCAAAGGAGCAACAATTACAACAGCAAGAAAAGCTAGACGAAGAAAAGTCGAATGAAGAGTTACTAGATGAAATAAGTAACACAGAGGAAGCTCCTAAAAAAATAAACTTACCAAAGGGAGAAATGCCTCCCCGATTTGTTGGAGAGTTTGATATTACTGAAGGCATGCAAGATGCCCTAGAAAATGATGGTTCATTAGTCGGGGGAAACTGGGAAGGTTTGTCTGACAGAGAGAAGAGCTCAACAAAAACAACGGGCAAAGGAAAGAAAAAGGCGGAAGTAAAAACACCTGGGAATCGTGTCCTTGTCGTTGTTGAGAAAGTCAACAATGACCACGACGACGTGCAGTCAGGTCAAGTCCGAGTACTGACGGCAAAAAAAGCCAAGATGGATGGAAGGGATGTCCTGAAGGTTTACGATAGCTTGCGAGTCGGAGCGAAAGGCAAAAGTCCTGGGTGGAGACCACTTTATGGTAAGGGGAAATCAGGCAAGATTGACGCCACCCCGCTAGAGGGTTACCGATTACTTGGAAAAATAACTACTCAGCGAGATGCGGTGGATTACGAAGCTAGCAAGCTCGATGCTTTATTTGATGATATAAAAGAACTGGAGAGCCATCCTGCCTTTCAGACTAGCATGCAGTTATCATCTAGTAAGAAATGGTACGGGCTCTTCAAGGACTCAGAAAAGGCACAAGCGTATCTTGAAGGAGAGGGTAAAGAAAAATTAGACAAATACCTTAAGGAGGTTGAGCCACTCCTTGGGTCTGATTATTTAACTGAAGATGGTAGAGCAATAGACCCATCTTTACAAAACGCCCCTATGTTTGTTTCCAACAAGGAAAGGCTGGACTATTTAGTTTCACAGGCAGGGGGTAACACGGATGCCATAGATGCATATACCCAAGCATTTATTGCGTTTGCGAATAATGATATGGAGGATGTTGTTCGCTCGTTTGAAACAAAAGAAAAAGTTTATGACAAGGAGTTCACCTTTGATGACAAAAAGCACAGCATATATGATATTCTGCAACGTGCGGCAGGTGCCCAAGGATACGAACCACTTGAGTGGGGACCCGGAACACCACACACCACTCCGTTTGATTTACCAATTGTAAAGGCTGCATTAAAAGCAGCTCAAAGTATTGAGGTTCCCACATTTCAATCGGGAGGAGAATTTGTAGATTTAGGCAGACAAGATGCACAGGGTGAACTTGAGAAGCAAGCAGACGAGGACACAACTGAATCCATGGGACTGCAGGAAACTGAGAGAGATGTGGGTTCAGCAAAAGACTACCTCAGCTCTTCATCAGAACAGGAATTAACTGGAGGCACAGTTCAGTTCCACAAGTTGTTCGCAAACCCGAGAGACTTAACTCTTACTTTAGCACAGATTCCTGACTATCTAAGAGATGATATTCGTTCGTTTGCTGAGATAGATTTAAATAATATTGAAGACGCAGCACAGCGACTATTCATAAGTCAGGATACTCCTAATGCAGTAAAGACGGCATACGAGAATCAGCTTACGACAATACTGAAGGATTTATATCGAGAGCTAGCTAGCCAAGAGTTGATATCTCGATACTACACAAGACCTCAAACAACAATTGCTGATAAAGCCGAGGAGACCGAATCAGAACTGGCGGGCGAAAAGCCTAAGGCTAAAACAAAAGCAATATTCGAAGACACCCTACTTACTCCTCGATTAAATAACAAAAACTACAACATCAGGGATAACTTTCTTAATAATTTAGAAAAGATTCGTGATACACTTACTGCAAAAACTCGGCCAATAAAAAAGAACCCTGTGCCTGAGGTTCGCAAGAAGATTAGAAACAGACTAGAAGTAGATAATGTTAACCGGTCTAGAGATAGTGACTTAGGTGCAGTTAATTATTTACACAGGGAATTTGGGTTAGACCTTCGTGACGCATTGTATTCTGCAGACTTTACAGAGGAAGATGTAGATAGCATCATTGAGAAGATAGAGTACTCCGAGATACTACAGGAGCCACTCAATAAGGGCAGGAAGTACCCTGTAAATGAAGAGGTTTTAAAAGATAAATCTAATGGAGCGAGGGTTAAGAATGACGGCACTCCATTTGAGGGTGGGTTCATGGCGACATCAGACGCAAAGGCGTTAGTCGGATTTATAGATGATACACTCCGAGAGATTGGTGAGAAAGTAATATCGGAGGACGATTTAGCTAAGTGGGATATTGCTAGCAATTTCTTAAAAGAAGCATGGATACCTGAGTCTTATGTGGTCGAGCTTGAGGACACTAATGTAATTGAAAAAGAGGTAGAGTTTGATGAAACCACGAAGGAGACACAAAGGCAGAAGCTTATTGATGAGATAAACAGGGAGACGAAGATTATAAAGAGGCTCCGCACGGGTGTGGAAAATCTCAGAAAAACTGGCAAAAGAAGTAAGTACCAAAAAGAATCTTTCTCAGACACTCCACGGAAGGTGTATCTAGCGAAAGGAAGCAGAAGAGAAGAGACAGGAGATACCCGCCCGTCAAAACGTGCTACTGAGATAGAGATTGACCAAAAGAAAATACAAGAGCTTCAAACAAAGATAGAGAAACTTGCTGACAGGCTAAATAGTATTAAGTCAGTCAAGGCAAAGCCTGAAGTAAAGATGCAGGACACCGTGGTAGAGGACGGGATGTTACTATCTGAATTTGCTCAGACATTATCTGAGTTCGTAGGGTTTCATGATGGTATGAGTTTCCTAGACGACCCATACTATAATGCACTTGCTGACCAGGTATCTATTGCAGTCAGAACGCAGGAGAGCGTAACCACACTAGACCAAAGGATTCGACATGTTGGCATGATGAGTCCTGCCACAGGACAGGTTGAGGAATCTGCACCATTAGTATTTGATGAAAAATCAGCACAGGATGCCGACCGAATAGCAAGAGAGCGAAGAAGTATTGCTGTTAGAAAGTCAGGAAATCCTCTCACTGAAATGGGGATGGATGAACAACTTGCTGACAATCAGTTGGCAATTAGTAACTTTCTTGATGGTGGACAGATAGATGTACCATTCTCAGCTATTGTAGGATTTGAAAGAATACTGGAAATTATTGAGTCAGGAACAAGCTTCCGTGAGGAGAAAGCGATTGGATACATAGTTCGAAAACTCAAAGCAAACAAGGCACTAAAGAATACAAAGATACGATTTGTGCCATGGGAGAAGTATAGTCGTGTGGCATCCACCAATGAGTATGGCTACTCAGCTGCTCAGTATATGTTTGGTCGTGATGAGATATGGGTGTCTGATGTATTCGGGGATGGTTCCGGAACATCAATGGAGAACCTTGTGACCTCTATTGTTCATGAGGCAATCCATGTGCCAACCAAGATATTCCTTGATGTTGGTTATGCCTTTAGTACGAACAACACGCAGGCGATTTCCGAACTGAAAGATAAATCTTTCGGCGAAGAGTATGGCAAGATGTATAGTCATATTCAGGATGTATTGCTTCCTATGCTCCGCAAGAGTGGTGGGGCGGACATGATATATGGATTATCATCACCTGATGAATTTCTTTCCGAGGTAGGTAGTGACTACCGATTACGCTCATTTCTTCGTGAGTATAAACTGACAAACGAAGAAAGAAAAGCACTTGGCATACGACCAAAGTCCAAGATTCGTACAGCATGGGATTGGGTTGTTAATTTATTGGCAAAACTCCTAGGGGTGAGTGAGCGTGCAAGCCAAGAACCTGAGATGCTTGCTTATGCAGAGAAGACGCTCAACCAAGTTATCTCTAGGGCTGACAGATTAGGCGCTATGGGTAATGCCATTAATGCAGTAAATGTGCGTGGCATATCTACATTGGATATATTTGCAGGACCTAACAGGCAGATTGAGCCTGGGCAAAAAGTACGAGAGAACTTATTAGAGTTTAAATGGCTAGATGGCACTAGACGTAAGCATATTTACGACAGGGATGCCAAGCTAGTAACCAAAGCCACCGCTCGGATTATTAACTCGAATCCACTTGTAAAAGAAGCTTTTGATAGAGGGTTAATAAAAGAGGGCGACGAGGTGAAGTTGCCAATGAAGGATTCTATTAATGGGTTTGTAGTTCCCGAAGACGCATATTTAGGCGACATCCTTGAGCATCCCGAATTATTCAAGGCTTACCCACAGCTTAAAAGAGTTAGGATAAGAAAGTCTCCTGGTAGTAGTCCTTATGTAGGAGCATGGAATGGAACCTGGGACCCAAGTATTCCTGGTTGGAGGAGTGAGCCGACGATAGAGTTGGCAGAAAATGCCTCAAATGTACGCGGGACTTTAATACATGAGATACAGCATGCGGTAGATGAGATTGAAGGATTTCCTCGCGGTTCAAACAGTGAAATTGCTGAAGGAATCATGATGGCCCTGTTTATATTTACAGGTGGTGGTGAAACATTTACGATTAGTGATTTAACAGACAAGATTATTCCTGCAGTCGCAAAGACAAGAGATATAGTCCTTGCGAGACAGTATAGCGATGAACTGCGTGATACATACGACAAGCATCAGTACTTCTATCTACATAGTGTTTTAAGCACATTGCATGATGCCTTATCTAGTATCGACCTTGACCCAATCTCGATGGATAGTCTCACGCCTCAAGAGTTCCTTGCGGAAGCAAGTATAACCACTGAGTCGGACCACACTTATTGGTTAAAAGATATTTTATATTTTTGGAACTTTGGAGAAATCACTTCGAGGACTCAAGAGAGGTTGTTGCAAGATGACATCGAGGCAACAGGCGACCAATTTGGAGAGGTTGTGCTTGGTGCAAAGGATGATGCTAAGCTAGATGATGCCAAGTTGAGCAAGCTGCAGGACCAAATGGATGACAAATTTAAGCCCGGTGCGGCATGGTCAATGCCTCCAGGATGGTGGCTCTCACGGGAGATGCCTAATTTAGTCAATAAGCAAGACGAAGTCTTTGATGTGCTAACTGCAATCAAGCAAGCTTCGGATACCTATACAGGTGCGTTCTCAGCCTCATCAAACCCGTCCCCAGCAAACAAGGAATCTATTCCTCGCCCTGACGATAGTGCTAGAGTATACCATGAGGCCACCGCAGGAGGCATAAATGAATTAGTAACAGCACTCACTCAAGCATTCAAGGCAAGCGTAGATAAACTACCTGGCGCAGATATTAATAGCTTTATAGATAAGTATGGCAAAATGGCACTTGGGTTCGGTACTCATAGTGTAAGCTCAGCAATGAAGGCAGTTGGTAAAAACCTTCAGCCTTTTGAAATAGATGTAAAAACGGTAAAGATTACAGATGCCGGTCGTAACCGAGTGGCAAAGCTTTATGGTATTCGTAACGCAATTGCATACATTGAGAGAACAAGGGAGCATGCAAGAAATACTATAGCCGACCTAGTAACAAGTCTCGAGGCAAACCAAATAGAGGTAGCTAGTCACAAGAAACTACTTAAGGCACTAGAAACAAGACAACTAGAATCCATTGAGGGTCTGTCTAGTGCGATACGCGATAAGATTGTAGGGCAAGCGGACTCAGCTTCTAGCCAATCATCCAAGGCATTTGAGCGTTTAGAAAAGTACTTACAGTACCTGCCTAACTCAGAATTAACACAGGCAGACCTCAAGGAAATGCAGGGCGTCACAAATAAAGAGATTGGTGATGCTATGGTAGCGATAATTAATCAGCCTGGCGTTTTGGAGGAGTCATCACTAGATGAAATAAATGGGTTTGTGGAGACAGCAATTGTGCCCGGTCTTGCTGGGTTCCAAGGCAACGACAAGCAGACAGCACTTCGCAGGACTGCTCTTGTTTATGCGATTAAGAATAGCGGTGACATTATGTCATTGCTTCGTCTTGCTAGAAACAAATTGGGCGTTGAGCAAAAAGAATTTCTTGAAGCAGGATACAGTATACTGAAAGCCAAATCCAAAAAGGAAGTAGAGGCGGTAGCTAATAAATTTCAGGACAGACTTAAAACAAAGATTAAGCATATCAAGCATGCCAAGATGCGCGTGATTGAGCTAGAGGAGTCAGTCAAGGGTATCGAGAACGAGGTAAATATAAATAAAATTATAGACGAAACACTTAAGGCTCGGTCAGATAAGTATAGGTTCACATTAGGGGAACTTGAAGATTTTGATATTCGTGACGGAAGTAAGATTCGCGTCATGAGAAAGAATGCTAAGGGAGAGTACGATAGGAAATCATTCCAAGTGTTCGAAGTGAAGTTTCAAAACGGCGACCTCGTGAACAGAAAAGAGTTCATTAAGGCAAACAGAGAGACCCTTGAGTGGGTCAGGAATCATGGCTCAGATTATAGGAATGAACCATGGTTCGACATTATGCGCGAGCAAGCAGAGATTGCTCTCACCCTTCCAGTAACGCAACAATGGACTGCTGCTCGTAGAAGTGCATGGATGGCAGGCTTGGAAAGTTTGAATCAAAGATTCTCTCGCTTGGGTTACGAAGGAAAAAGATTGGCTCAGATGACAAGTAGAACAGTTGCTCTTTACAGAGACCTGATTTCTAAGTCCATGAGATACTCTAAAGAATTTAATCGTGCCTACCAAAACGCAACAAAGGCAGTTGGTGAAACAGGAACATCGTTCTACACGGGACTATATCAAGATATTTTTTGGTGGTTTGATAATCATCCTGAGTATGCAGAAAACGAGACCGAAGCGTTTACTGCAATGTGGAAAGATATGCGCAAGAGTGGAAGGGTTAAAGATAAGACAAAGCTTAATGATGAGTCACGCAGGGCTGTCAAAACTCTTGTTGAGAAAACAATACAATCAAGAGATTGGGAGGCTAAGGTAAATCGTGACCTTGGCAATCGTATCCGTGATGACAAGGTAAAGGTGCAGTCATATTTAGACGGAGAGAAAAGCGTGGACTTTTATCGTATGCCACTAGACATGGGTTATGCGACCCTGCCTAGAGCAATCAATGACTCCAAGGTAAACTCTTTGGTTGAGTACATGGAAGGTAAAGGCTGGGCAGAAAACATCAATAACATGGCAGGGTTTGAAATGATTACCATGCTCCACAGAAACGGAGAGATTGATGAGATGGTCGGAGAGATAGAAGACTACTTTGACGAACAGGTTGTTCAACGCTTTGTCAATCCACACATGGACTCAATGAATAGAAAGAGTCTATTCTTCGGTCCTCAAGACAAAGACGGATGGGGACAAGAGCTATCGAATACATATGTGGGCGAGAAGTGGAGAAGTTCGGACGGCAATGTGATTAAGTTTATGGATGCCATCTATGCCGACTATGCATCCATGTCATCTGATTTAAATAACCCACAAGCAAGAGCTGATTGGTATCTAAGTATGTTTAAGCAACTGCATAAAAGATATCGAGAACTTGCTAATGTGTCTAATGATATCAAAAGTAGGGCAGAGACAGAAACGAGAGAGACAGAAGCACTCAAACATGTGCCACGCTCACTTGATGCAAGGCAGGTAGAAAGCAGACTACCAAAGGAGTTTTTTCTATACGATATGTATGATGAGGTGAGCACGCCAATCCGTATGGCAATGTTCTCGGCAGCCTCGGTGTTTGGGAGAGATGGCAGTAAAGCTACAGAAGCATTTAGTGGTGGTCGTGGAGAGCTCAAGAAGTCATATGATTTATTTAGAACTGTAATCGCAGAAGCTACCGGAGAAGCACCCGATAAGCCAAACGCTCGCTACTCAAAAGCAGTTAGAAAAGAAGCACATCGAGTCCTGAAGGATATGGGATATGATAAACCAAGAGAAAAGTTCGATAAGATTTACAATGACTCTGTTGCTTATGGAGAGATGCTCACAACCTTTAGGCATTTAAAAGCATACTATGGTGCAAATAATGATGCCGGTCCATTTAAGGATGCCAGGTTCCTGCTCGAATTGCTAGGGACGCAATCCTTAACTGTACTTAATAACCCGAAGTCATCCTTTTGGCAGGGCATGTCCTTGTTTGAGTTTCCTTTAGCGTTCAGGGGTGCTAATAAGATGGCAGCCAAAGGAACTGCAAAAGCACTCGCAAACTTTGCAAATCAAACATTTGGCGGAGTTGCGGAAGCATTAGGTATGCAGTTGGATAGAGTTGGCAGATATGCATCAAGCCTGAATAACACGCACTTCAGGATGGAAGAGATGGAGCTTTCGTTGAGAGATTACCTTACTCAGGTAGGCAGGGGTGGCGACTTGATGGACCCATCAAACATGAAGCGTTACCTAAGAATCATCAAAGGTATCTCCACTCACCACAAGAAGCGTGGTACTCGTGCTCCCGTGGACTTAATGACTGCCGTTACTGGAATTTTCCCATATGTAAATAATGTGGTCAACCACTCCGTGGGCGTGGGTGCTGCATATGCATATCAGGATTTGGTGTTAAAAGTAGCTAGGCACATAAAGAACAATGGTCTGCGTGACTTTCAAGAAATTAGTGCTGATGACTTGGGTATGGGGCAAAGTAGTTTTGAGTGGATAGTTGGGGAGAAAGACGGGTATGTAAATGCTAACAACATGTTAGTTGACGCAGGCGCACCTACAGTATCCCGAATGGCATTTGATTACCTAGACAGATTGCGTAGCGACCCTAATGCACCTGTGATGTCTCACGAGCAGATACTCATGGTCAATCAAGTTGCTATGAATAATATGTCAGGGGAAGGATTTAATTCTAAGCCGGCATGGTTATACACTAATCCGATGATGAAGTATTTTGCATTCTTCCTAGGGTGGCCCCTTGGTAAGATGGCACGGGATAATAAGTTTATCTTCCGTGGAGATACTGACTCAGTAAATAGCTATGCAGCTTTCCTAAAGTACCTTGGATTAATGTCAGCGATTTATTTACCTGTCGGACTATCTTTCGCATTCTTGATTGATTGGTATGACGAAGAGGTGCTAGGTAAGCCAAACTCTTTACCACCACTTACACCATGGGCTATGCTTCCTGTTGTTGGTCCTGGAATTGCGATGTCAGATGAGCAGTCATCATTCTTTGGACTAACCTCACGCATGGCAAAAGCGGGCACTCCTTACGGCATGGGTTTTGATTTAATGAACTCCATGATGGCAAAGGGTGACACTTATGGAGGCGTGCAGGAGTTTAGTTTGGACAGTAGGATTTTCGCGTTTTCTATTATAAAAAACATATACGACTCTATGGGAAACTGGATGCACCAAGGAGAGTTCGATTGGGGCAATGTAGGGCGACCTTTAACTTATGCGTTTGGCGGTAACTCTGCTCTGCAGGCATTTGACGCAACTAATAACTTGTTTGATTTAGATAACTTTGAGTCACGGGTTGCTGATTACATAGGAGTTAGGGCGAGCGTAAAGAAGACTGCATTTCTGATGGGGATGAATCTTAGAGGACCAAGTCAAGGGTTTGGTAGACCTAGTAAGTTGTCAGTAAATGTGAAGCAAATGGAAAGGGCAGCTTATGCAGGAGATGAGGAAGACTTTAACAAGCAGTATGAGGAGGCACTAGAAGCCGCCCGTGAGTACCTTGAGGATAATCCGCAGATGCGAGGGACTCCTGAAAACATAGTTTTAAAAAGATTTAAAGATAGAGGACTACGCTCAGGTATAACCCGTCATAAAATCCCGGATGCCGAATGGGAGGCCTTGCTAGAATTAATGCCTTCAGACCAGCGCGCAAAAGTAAAAAGGTATGAAGGAAATCATCAATACTTCATACAGGAGATGGGGTTGAAGGAGCCTGAGGCAGGTCCTACCAGTATGGATGAGTTAAGAAGGAAGGCTTTGCTAGGTTTCTAATGAGCCACAACAAAAGAGCAGGGACACTTTACGAGGTTATGTTTACGCAGGAGGCGTTATCAAGAGGCCTGGATGTCTGCCAAACAGAAGGAGATTACCTTCCTTACGACTGCATAGTGGATAACGGAAATAAACTATGGAGAATCCAGGTAAAAGGCACTGCCCGCAAAAACTCACCAAAGGGATACAATATCACCACAGCGATGGGTGCAAAAACATCTCGAAAGAATCACTACAAAGAAGACGCCTATGATATACTTGCTGCCCTAGTAATTGGGGACATGGACAAGTATTGGTACATTATTCCGAAGCAGGCAATCGGAAGAAATCTTACAATAAAACTATTCCCAAACCCTAGTAGTCAAGCCAAGTTTGAGAAATATAGGCACGGGTGGGATTTATTAATTTGCTAGTTGTTACTAGAGAAAATAAATTACTATATGCATATTCACATACTCAAAACCGAAGAATTTAATTTCACTGTAATATCAACTTCAGAGTATGTGGATTGGGAGGAAATTATAGACAATTTCATAGAGGGAGTATTAGTCCATGGGTAAGAAGGGTGTATACAGTAAAAGCGCAAAACCTCGCAGTAAATATCAGCGCAAATACAATTCTACATCAGAGCAGAACGAGCGCAGGTCGTCTAGGAATAAGGCTAGAAGAAAACTCAAGTGTGGTCCTGGTAAAGATGTGCACCACAAGGATGGCAACCCAATGAATAATAGTCGCAAGAATTTATCATGCGTAAGCAAAAAAAGTAACCGCAGTAAGAATAAGAAAAATGGACGAAAGTAATGAAGGCGAAGAGGTAGACGGAAACCTCGAATACGACATAATACCGGACTTTGACAGAAATGCCTAAGGACGCTTGTTATAAAAAAGTAAAAGCACAGTATAAGGTTTTTCCTTCTGCTCGTGCTAGTCAGGCTATTGCAAAGTGCAGGAAGAAAAAAGGCACTGTCAAGAAGTCTGCCAAGGGCGCAGCAATCAAACGCTGGGGTAAAGAAAAGTGGACTGACCAACATGGTCGTGCATGTGGTAGTAAAAAGTCAAAAGGTACGGTCAAGTGTCGACCAAAGAAAAGAGTTTCTAAATCAACACCTAAAACTTGGAAACAAGTGGGCAAACGAAAGCGTTCCCTTGTAGCAGAAAAAAAACGAGTAGGCATGGGGCGCAGGACAAAAAAGGCATAATCATGGCATATGGTAAAAAAAGTAAAGCAAAGAGTAGTAACGCGGGCAAAAAGCCTTTTAAACCATGCAGGGGGTGTCCATCTCCCGCAGCTTGTAAAAAAGCTAAGAAATGTAAAGGGAAGAAGAAATGAAGAAAGGAGGAGCATGCTGTATGCATTGTGCAGGTAAAAAGAAAAAGAGTACCAAGAAAAGAGCGGTGAAGAGAAAACCGGTTAAAAAATCTACAAAGAGGAAATACTGATGCCAGCTAGAAAGAAAGCGTGTAAGCCCACGAAGGGTAAAAGGTTTGCTAAACGAGTAAATGGCAAGTGCCGAAGCTTTGGACAGAAAGGTAAGGCAAAAAGTGGCGGGGACAGGATTCGTCCTGGCACCAAGAAAGGTGATGCGTATTGTGCAAGAAGTGCGGGGATTAAAAAATGCAAGAAGCCACCCTGCGCCAATGCTCTATCCCGCAAGAAGTGGAAGTGTCGTGGTAAGAAGTCCATGCGATGACTGACTTGAATGAGCATGCAACGGCCAAAGTCCAACTCGCTTTCGCTGCGAAAGTAATTGGTTTAGTTGGTACCTTGGTATGGGGGTATAGTGCGATTGTAAATCGGTTGAATACAATAGAAAACGACATCATAAGGATGTACCATGAACTAGAACTCAATTCGGAATTTCGCATAAAATGGCCTCGTGGCGAGATTGGTGCATTGCCTGCAGACGCGACTCAAGACATGAATATTGAGCACCTTAAGAGTCGGGTTAATAAACTAGACGAGCATGTTGATAAACTTAGGCATGGCACAAATGGCACAAATGGAGTTCAGCATTAAGGTGTCGCCTGAGGGCTTAAACAACAATCGCGTGATAGTTGCATATGATGCAGATGATGCTTTTGCCGGTAGGTATATTAAAGATAAGTACCCATCCGATGTTCATAAATTTTATTTAAAAAATTATGAGAATTATGACCGAGTATTTCTTGGGGTGGACGGAATGAAAGGTGTGAGAAAGTTGTACTTGGAGGCAGATGCGCATGGCATGATAGCAATGGAGTCCAAGGGCGATAAGCGTAGTTACAAAAAATACACGGAGGAGAAATTGCCTATTCACACTTACCATTGCTACGAGACAGATTCACAATTTAAAAAAAATGACAAGAAGCATATCTGCTTTGGAGTATTCCGCCCAATGAAAGCATATGCTGGTGTTCTGCTTGGTCTATGCAAGCAGTATGCCGATGACCTTTATACAGATTTTGAGGAATGGATATCCCTAGAGAAGCGGAAGCTTACATGGATAGGGGTATCTGAAAATTCATTTACCGTGTATTACACAACATGACAGAAGAAGAAAAAGGGGACGGGGAAAAGTTTGCCGAAGAGATTGTTTCAGTCTGCTTAAGGTGGTGGGAGGAGTCAGACCTTGACGAGCAGGATATGTGGGCGTTTGGGAAAACTGCGCTAGAAGCATTCTGTAAAGAGCAAGTAGTGTTTGAAGCAGACTTTTCCTTGGAAGAGGATGAAGAAGACGAGGACTAAGCGTTCGGTCATCCAAGAAGAAAAAGCCCTAAAAAAAATGGTGGCTGAAGGATATGATGATTTTTGGAAACGACGTGGCGTTCCATCTCCTCCTGCATCCTATAACTACCAACACCCCCGAAAGAAGTCAAAGCCTGGAGCCCGTATCATATAGTTGTGTGGTGCTTTCATTGGCGTGCCCCACCATTACTGCAATATCGCTAAGCTCCTTACCTTCGCGTGCGCATCTAGTAACAAATGAACGCCTGAAAGAATGGAAGCGCTTACCTTCTTCATATGCTTTCGGATGCTTTCGTTCTAATTCTCTACCGAAGTATACAGCAAGCGTGGCTCGCGAGGATACATTGTCATAGATTTTTTTCCATATAGGAAAGCAATACTTCTTATCCTCCGGCTCAATCCTAGCGATAGTATCATGAAGAATCCCTCCGCCTATTAGCTCGTCATCTATTGGAAGTGATACTCTAGCATCTGTTTTCTGTGTATGCACAGTCAGATACTTATCATTAAACATATCCCATTCTAAGCTTGCGATATCACCTATGCGTAACCCTGTCCACCAGGCAAAGTCAGCGGCAATGCTCCAGAAGTATGAGCAGTGCTTACGGATTCTTTCGTAGTCTGACTTAGTGAAAGCTATGGATTTCTTTTTCTCCTTCTGCTTGTGGGACAACAATGATTTATCCACAGACACCCCATAGGAAGGGTCCTTGAGGATGTAAGCATTGGCAATTGCATAGGTCAGTAAACCTTTGACTGCTGTTAGTTTTTTGCACTTATGATTATACGAAGTCTTATCACTTACATTTACAAACTCATAGATATGCTTGGTTGTAATGCTGGATATCTTTGAATTTTGTAGCTTTGAGAATTTAAGGAATGAATTAATAACAGTCCCTTCAGTATAGATTGTATGCTTCGAGTGGGACTTCATCTTCCTAAACTCCTCATATTCACCAACCACCTCCTGAATCTTTATATTCTTCCCTGCAACAATGGCAGTAATTGTGTCACGGGTAAGTGCTTTTATCCTGGCAGCAGCTTCTATCTCTGCCAACTTAGCCTCCTTAGCTAACATCTTGGCTTCATCTTTGTTCCTTGTTCCAAGTGAACGCTTAATGATTTTACCATTTGCTGTCTTAATCACGGCAGAATAAATGCCGGTTTTCTTATTCTTTTCGTATCTCATTGTTACTTATTGTTATTAGTTACTTAAAATCAAGCAACCAAAGGGTCAAGCAATCCCTCTCTCATTTTTAGCCAAGTCTCCTCTGTGGCAAACTCAGCAGGCTCACCCCGGTCATACTCCTTCCATCCATCAATATGCTCGGCAAGAATTTCGGATGTATCAACGGAGATGACATCATTATCAACACGCTCGCCTCGTAGGCAGATGGTAGCAGCATCTTCCTTGTTGGCTAGCTTGTCGAACATAAGCTCCTCGATGGAATCATTGTGGAGTATGACATATATCTTAACGGGCTTGGGACTATTGAGTCTCCATACACGACCCTTCGCTTGCGAGAATGTGCCGTACGACCACTCAAGGCTACCAATGATAAGATTGGAGCATTGCTGAAAGCTGTACGACTGAGCACACTTGATGCCCATAAGCATCACCTGAGTCTTGCCTGCTTTGAATGCTGAAGCTTCTGCCGCATGGTCGGTGACTGTACCATCAATACGACTGTATGTGATACCGCAGGACTCCAAGCGTGTGGCAATCTCATTGCTCATATTGATGCGAGCAGAAACATGAACCACCTGCTCACCATTGGACACGCACTTGAATATGGTATCCATAATGGTAATAAGCTTGGGATTGCAGTTGGATGACACAACTGGACGATTCTCATCGTCATACTCAACACCCGCAGGGTCAGCACATATACCACGAAGGTAAGACAACTGAACACCATAACGGAATCGTGGGTCAGCACATGGAATCTTAGCAACATCAAGGTAGTATGAATAGAGTGCACGTTGCTCGGCGCCCATAGGGACGCGAACATCAATGACCTCGCATGGTTGCAGGTCAGGGTTGCATTGCTCTTTACTAATGTAGGCAACGGTTGGTCGCAGTAACTTGAGAAGAGCAGCAGGCTCAGATATGAGCGGTGACTTGCGTGGGGCAGGTGGGTTGCGACCCGCTTGTCTATTAAGCAACTCTTGTGTAAGGTCACGCTCGACAGAGGAAAACCTCTGCTTGAATCTGCTAATCTCCTCGCGAGTGAATGGCCAGCGAGGATTACTGCGCTCGCCCTGATACCAATCAGGCACACACAACCAACCCATGAGTGAGAAGATATTCCATACCATATTGGGTATCGGTGTGGCAGACAGAGCGAACTTGTACCGTGGCTGTAGTCGAATCAAGTTGTTAGTAACTTGACTGTTGAGATTGCAGATAAGGTGTGCCTCATCAAGAATAACCATATCCCACACCTCACCGATAATGGTAGACAAGCATGGCTCCATGACACACTTGATACCATTACTCACACAACCAATACCCTGTGAGAGGTATTGCGAGAATGAGTTTCTGTCTGTATTAAATCCAGAAGCGGATAACTCCTTAGAGAATCGCTTGCGGAACTTCTTCTCAATCTTCTCATCATTATTAGTCCAAGCTTCCGGTATCTGCTCGAAAGCACCTGTGCGGAACATGGCATGGTCGTATGTTACATATACGCCATTTGGTAGCTCACCATGATTTGCCTCAAGTATTTCATAGTAGTCACTCTTACTGAACAGCTTGTGGACAGGCATTTCGGGAGCAAACGTCTTGAACTCCTTAATCCACTGAGCAGGGTCATGGTTTGTCTCAACGCCATGCTCATCCTTGACTGTGCCCTTGGGGGCAACAACCAGTGTCTTGCCTGCATTCTTTGCGGTAATCAAAGATATAGCGATGAGGGTCTTACCGCACCCGGTATCAGCAGAGACAAGAGCAGAGTCAACGCAACCAACTGAGGAAATGTAGTCGAGTTGCCCAGGATAGAAGTTGAAGTCATTAACGAACTCGTGCATCTCAAGCCGAGAGCGAATGTCATCAAACTTCTCGCGATACTTAGTACGAACATTGGGAATGGCAGGCTTGTCAAAGAACTCCCACACTTGCTCGCCCTTGATTTGCCTGTCGCCCACCGCATGGTCGCGAAACATAATCATGCGTCCTGCATCATCAGTGAAGCGGAACGCATCATCCTTGCCGACAAGCATCATCTCATGAGTCATGGCATACGATGACCGAGTCTCCTCATTGAAGTGCATCTTCTTGCGACGAAACGGTACATTGTACTTTGGCGCAGACCTGCTGAACGCGTATGTCCTGCCTTCAGTGATGAACATGTGAGGGCCATTGACCGACTTGCGAGCAGTCAGTTCTTTGACTTCATCAATGTATGCAATCAACTCATAATCAGTTGGCTGCATGAGGGGTGGAGCAATAGTCTTGGACTCATTGAGTGCCTTGAGAATTACCCTGCGTGCCTCCGGCTGAATCAATACACGATTGTTATTAACAAGCTGTATCAATCTATCTCTGTCATCAACACTCGTAGTGAGTGCCATCGGTGTGCTACCGCGAACTAGGTCAAGAGCAAGCTCAACCTTGTCGCCTAGCCACCCTGAGGTATCAACCCCTAGCGTACCGCTGGAGTTGACCCATAGGTCATATGCGTGCATTAATCTTTAGTAACAAATGGGATAACTTGTAGGTTTGTCCCCATGGTTCTTGTTACGCTCTTTACTTCTTTGTACTCTTCATGGAGAAAGTCTCTGACCTTCTCCGCATCTTCTTTACTCTCGAATATTGCAGTAGTTCCGTCTTCTTCGTATTCGACAAAACTATACTCATCGAGGACAACATATCTTGTTGTTAGCATTTTATTGGGTTTGTAATACCACTTTCCAAATTGAGGAACACGCCTCTAATGTCAAGTGATGTTCGTCTGAACAATGTCCAAACAAAGTGTAGTGCATGGTTTGCAATCATGGAATTTATGAACAGGTCTTGACGATAATACTGGTCGATGCAGTTGGGTTCCTGAGGCTCATCGCCCTCGGTTAGTTCCTTGTCATACGGGAATGGTAGGTCACCCTTACTTTGCCCAAGGATAACTTGACCGGAAGCCCGTGAGTTACCGCAATCAATTATGTATGCATTGTCATTGTACTTAGCTTCACTGATTTCTTTGCGAGATGCTTTTGTGTCTACACAAGCAATACAGATGTGAGCTTTGGTATAGTTAGGTGCCTTACGCTTAACTGCTCGCCAATTCTGTCGATAGTAAAGGTTTACGCGCTCAATTAATACAGAGGATTTGTACTCGCCAACATCTGCTTCGTAGAATGCTTGCCTACCCACATTAGCATGGGTGACAATATCAGGGTCGTATGCGGTGACATGTATGCCAGGATGATTGAGTTCGCTAAGTGCTTTTGCAATCCTAGCTAAACCATTAATCACATGGCTACCTGTACCGCCACATCCGTAAACATCAATAAGTATTTTGTCTTCGGATAGATTTTCAATTTTATGTGACATTTTAAAAATAGATGGTGATGGGGCAGGTTACTGGTCATCATGCAGATTTGCTGCCTGCACTCTCATTGTCCCTTCATATCCTTCATTAACTAAGGAAAAAGACATGCCTATGGACCCCATCACCTGATTATGAATATAATTACACTAATCGAATATACATATGTCTATGTTACACGAAATAATTAATAACAAAATATAAACTCGCTAATCGTTTTATTCAAAGCTCGATTGTTATATTTTGGTTCTTGGTTAAAAGCGGACATGAAGAACGCATCCTCCCATTGGTCTCTGTCCTTCATCTTTTGAGTTTTAGGTAGTCGCACATTGCATGAACCCATGGCTTCGCCATGAACATCAATACCCCTAAATGGCGCGGCGAAAAGTGGCGTGTCATCGGTTGGCTCACCCTTGAATGCTGCAACGAATAACTTGTGTGACTGCACCTTGAATAATAGTCTTGGCATTCGGTATTGCTTGCGTGGCTTATCTACAACATCTAGGTATCGCATCCCTCCTTTCACCCACCACACCATTTTGTCTGCACTATAGTATAGTGTGTTAGGTTGGTAGCATAAGTCTTGTTTCTCTTCATCCGGCAGGAGTGAATATAGTTGCTCCTTACTGAATGGCTCAGGCGAATGAAACCTGCCTTTGTCATGCTTGAACATAACAGCAAGGTTTTGTTTAGTTTGCTCGTTTTTATAAAAAATCAATCCCTTGATGATTTCGAAATCAAAAGGAATAGTGGTAAGAGATTTCCTTAGAGTCATGTGATAAGTATTTGAATAATTTTATAAACGGAGCGGAAAGCTCCATGATTTCTTGTAGTCTGTCGATTGAGTGTATTAGTTCGGTGCATGTGCTATGCACTCCTGTCTCCATGTGGTACATACCAAGGTCATCAAGTGCTAACCATGACAGGTCATTGCCACGCTCAATACCAAAGTCTCTCTGACGCTTGGTTCGCTTGTTCTGCCAAGGCACAGTGTCGTGCCATACTGCTAGTCCAATAGGAAACAACTGAACATCATCATACTCTCTGTAGTTATCTTCCCACTTTTTGTGGGCTTCCAAGCACTCGTTGACGATTCTTGTTAAGTTTGGAGGTAACTCAGGCACACCATTCCAATCACCGACAGGCAAATCCCATACATCTAACTGATGCTGTTCATTCCACTCATATCCGCCGTACGGCTTGCAAGAGAACTCTTGCACAGTGTTAGGATTCCACACATGTAGCGGACACTTCTCAATTAACCATAACAGAAATGCACCCGCACGCTTGTAGTGCCGGTCAATGAGACCCACTCGACCGCCAACTGCAAAGGTAGTAACACCTGAACAGTGTGGGTCGATGAAAGCATATATGCCCCCGTCTTGTGTATGTGCAACACGAACAGTGAGGTCAAAGAATGGCTCTGAATCTCCATGCGCAATACTGTGTGCAATCTGTGTCAATTCATCATCTTCGTCAGGCTCCTTCTTGAATTGATAACTAGCAAGCCGAGAGTGATGATTAATATCGAGCGATACTCGTACATTGGTCGGGTAGATTGTGGGAACTCTCAGAAAAGGGGCGGCAGGGCAAGGGACGGTAGCGTCCCCTGTCCCTGTTTCGGTAACCCCGTCTGGATACTCGTAGATAATGTTAACCATTGGTCGAACTCATCATCCTTTAGTTCCGTAGTTTCCTGACATTGCGTACCCTGTTTTCCCTTCGAGCTTCCAGTTTTGCTGGTCGCCGTCGTAGAATGGTCCTGCGATTTCTCCATTTGTTAATGATGTGTATTGTCTAGCATATAACTCCATAACTTCGCGTGGGGTCATGGTAGGGTCAGGGTCAGGCAACTCCTTACCATTAAACTTGAACACACGCGTCAATTTATCTTCTTCGATACTCATTTCTTCCTTCCATTTGTAGATGACAATGCAAACCTAATAGGCTGTAGCTCCTGTAGCTTCTGCATCGCATCCTTTTGTATGGTGAACTGATTTGTGTAGAAGGAATCCGTCCTTGCTTTATGAACACGTTCAACAACTACAAGACTTGGTTGCTTACTGGATGCCTTCCATTCCTTTCCATACACAAGATAGTTGAGTTCCATCATGATTTCCACCGCCCGCGCCCGTTTGTCTTCAGGGATAGAACCCCATTTTGTTGATACTGATGTTTCCCTTGTCAGATGTTTCGAAATACTCGCATCTATTTTTGCAAGGTCATCTACCATTCCCTTTGTGAATTTGCCATATCCATTGGGTCTAGTATTAATCCATGCAGTATATGTCTTAGAGACAAAGCCGAACTTCTTGGGGATAGTCCCTTCCTTTCCATTATGTTCAGCCAATATCTTCCGCGCATGATTGGATAACACTTGCTTGGCAGTTTTCTCTAGTCTCTCACCCTCCTCCTTCTGTGCTAGTCCTTGCTCCAACTCAAACACTGCTTCGGATAAGTCTTGGTCATGGTCGACTTGAATTCGAATAACATCATCCCCGTCATCCATACTTGCTCCTGATTGCTCTTGTGCTTCAACCAGGGTATCTAGTTCATCTTCCATCATATTCCTAACTCGGCAATCTCATCTGCCATTGCATCTTTATTGTCATCAAGCCTGCTTGTATTATCAGAGAACAAGTCTCCCTGTTCAGCTGCCTGTGCTTTGCGTGCTTCCTCTTTCTTTTCTGCCGCTGTCTTTTTCTTAACAGCAGGCTTCTTGGCAGGTGTTGCTTTCTTGGCAGAAGCTTTCTTAGCTTTGGCAGCCTTGTCCAACTCTGCCTGTATTTGCTCCAGGTTGTCCTTGCCTTCCTTGAGCTTGGATGTCCACTCTTTAATCTTGGCAGGAGACTCTTTATCTAGCTCTTCAGCAGTACCTTTGAGGATGAATGGGTTTTGCAATACAGACTTGTCTGCATCACCCAGTTTCAGTTTATCACCTGTTATTTTGGGTAGATATATTACTCGTATTCTGCCGTCATCCATTTTGGATGCGACAATCTCTACTTGATAGCCTTCCTCAAGCAGATGTTGTATGTCTGTTATTTTCAATCTTCTTTAATCTTTTTTATTCTACTTGGATGCCTAAGTTTCCTTAGGGCAATCGCTTCTATTTGCCTTACTCTTTCTCTTGTGATGCCCACGCTCTTGCCAATCTCATCAAGAGTTAATGCGTATCCTTCAGGCAAGTGGTCGCGAGCCCACGCCACAAGCTTTTTAAGCCTGTGACCTGAGTCGCCGCCTGACATACGAGGTATGCTAATTCGCATTCCCGTACGACTGTTTGTTCCTGTTATGCACCCTGCTGTGCCTCTCATAAATCACGCATTGCGTTGAAGAGAGAAGCTACCTTCTTCTCCAACTTGTCGAGACGGGCATTAACCTCAGTAAGGTCAACCTCAGGTGCAGGAGTATCCTCCGGAGGTGAATCATTCGCCACCGCAGTACGAGTGACAAAGTCAGAGAGTGCATCAAGCAGACGCATCTCCGAATGAGCGTGGCTCTCAACCTTGGCAATGCCGCCTTCTTCAAGGCGTTGCTCATGCTTCATTGCCTCCTCATGGGTCTCATCGAAGTCCCCATTGTCATCCTCATGAGGCTCACACTCCTTGCCATTGGGGCAAGGCTCACCATTGCAAGTCTCCATGCAATCTTCTTCCTCTTCCTTCGGCTCATTAACGATTGAAACAGGAGCCTGCTCGGCCGCCGCAATCTTCTGAGCTTTCTCCTTTTCAGCACGTGCAAGAGCGACCATGTCGACCTCTTCCTCTTCTCTAGGAGCATCCTCACCAATGTGCATATCCGGACGCTTCTTATCGAACTCACCCTTATTCACACGCTCAAGCCACTGCTTGTAGTATCGGTCTTTTGTTTGAGCAATGAATGAATCTTCATCACTCGCACCCTTGTCAGGAGCATCGTCGGGCTTAGGTAAGAATGACCACTCGTTGTCATTGGCGACATTCATAATGGTCATAATCTTGGGGTTAACACGCTTTAAGCAATTTCTGACGAAGTTGACTTTGACTTCATCGCCGTGCTTTGCGGCTCTCTCTTTAAGCGCTTCGTACAAATCAACGAAAGCGGCAGTTTTATATGTTTGTGACATAAATATTAAGTTAGTAATTCAGCTTGGAATATTTGCAGTTCTTTGAATGCTTGTCGTAAATCACCACCTGATGCTTTGGCTGCATTCAGAGCCACATATTCAGGGCAGTTTTCTTTCACTATGCGTGATAGTCCTTCCGAAATTTCATCTACAGGAGGATAGTCGAGGTGGTATTTGGTGAGTCGCGAAAGAAACTTAGTGGATAAATACTCATCCTTGTCAGTCTTCGACAACTTGAGGGTTGCCTGCTTGCCTTCGGTAGCAACCTTGGCGTTGGTTGTACACATAACCAAGTAACCTTCAGGCAGCTCATCCTCCAGCCAATCAAGCATTAAGTCTTGAGCAGCAGGCTGTACCTTGTCGGCTTCGTTAATAATCAACGCACGATTGCCATACATCCATGACATCCTGGTCTCATTTATTAAATCCTGTACCCACTCTTTGGATACAGCACGACCCATCCATGATTTAATACAGATGGAACGATTACGCTCATCAGGAACCCACTTGTTACTAAGTAGTCTTGCAATGGTTGTCTTGCCACATCCGGGGGGACCTGACAGAACATACCTGCCTGAGCGAGCACGACCTGTTTGCTCAGAGAATGCATCGAGTTGCGTCTCTATGTTTCTATATATCTGTTGAGTCTTCGACCCAATAAGCTCATCCACATTGGATGGTTGCCATGTTGACCAGTTCTTCAATGTTATGCGTCCCCTTGTGCGGTAATTATTCTTCGTATTTGGGTATATCCTTCATCATCACCGACGTAGTATTGACTAGGTTTTCTGAATCCTTGGTCTTCAGACTTGTCAAGGTGCACAAGAATCTCACGAATATCTCTTGTCTCCTGCACGGTGTTACAATTGTCACTGTAGAGTATATACTTGTATGTGTCACAAGCTAGGGAGTGACCAAGGAATGTTATCAGCTGTAAGCGTGACCTAATCTCAAAACAATTTGGGTCATCCCAAATTATAATGTAATAGCTTAGGTCTACGTCATACTCGCCCTCATGCACACAATCAGTGTGGTATGCTCCTTTGCTCATCTTGGATTTGATGGTAATTCAGCGGTGCCATTTATATCTTTATTGATGCTCCTAACCAATGCCAGGTCATATGCGTTCAAGGCATTGAACCAAGAAGCATTGGCATCATTGATATGGATGGTATTTTGTATATCAGGTTTACCGTCGGCTTGCAGTGGACCAATGTATCCGTCCGTCTGTATATACGAGCCAACGCTCGGTAGTATTATTTGGTCTGTCATAATAAATTTGTTTGAACATTATTGTGAATGATTGATTGCCCGAACTTGCGGGCTGACTTAATCCTTTTGCGAGATGTACGCTCCTTGCCTGCCATGCGGTCGGCAAAGTCATAAGCAAACGAGTCAGCAGAATGGATTCGGTCTTTGATGTTAGCTTGTGCTAGACCTGTCTTCTTGAACCCAAACAGATGCACCTTATGGTACTCGTAATTAATGCAACTGCCTAGCCTGTCTAGTATCTGCGATACAACCTCAGGATTAGTGTTGCGTTTACATGTAGAGCCAATGCCTATCCAATGACCTGTATTGAGTAGCTCTCCTGTATGCCCATGGTAATACGGTCTGTCCATGAACGGGCAGTGCCACTCCTTACCATTCCAATACCTTCTATTAGATAGCTCATTGCAGTACTTAATGTAGTGGTCGTAATAATCCTCGACCTCCCATCCTTGCAGAACAGGCATGACCGGAACTTTGAGTCCTTGTTTCACAGCCTCATCCATGATGTCGATGTACCTTTTAACTGTATTGTTCTGGTGTATTCTAACAGATGCTTTTCTGCCTTGTGACTGCAGTTCAGTAATAACGCTTGGCTCACACATATAATCCTGTGTGGCTATGCAAGCTAAGTCTCCTGCATCCTGAAAGCGTACGGCTAAGCGTACATACTCGGCAGGAGATTGTATGAAATCTCCATACTTTGTAACCTGCGTGAATGCTCCACTATCTAACATCCATCGCCCAACACTAGGGGGAGATTTTCTCCCCCGTAGTGCATAAGCGGATAACATGGCACCTGATTGGCAGTCTGAACCATCAGGCATTATTTCAGTCCTAGATAGTTTGTGTGCCTCCGAGAATCGGTCGGTGCCTGTGAAGTATTCCTTCATTGATTTAGTGCACGCTCAGCCTCTTCTTCTGTAGCGTAATACTTTTTCTTAGGGTCGTATAGCTCTTCGGATGTATCATCCCAGCAGGACCAAACCACTTTCCCGTCTTCAATCGTGAAGTAGTCATCACCCTCTTCAAAAGGGTAGACAACATCATCATCCTCGTAATCGAGAAATGTGTCTCTTGGCTCAATGGTATCAAGCCTTCTGTCTCCTAGCTTCATTCTTTGTAGAATTTGTGCTCTCCTGTGTATAGAGCATCCAATGCCCATCTGACTGCCTTGTAGTCTTGCTTGCCGTCATCGTCATACTCCCACAGCTCCTCTTCGCCAATGTTCACAAGGTCATCTTTTTTGCCTTCATACCACTCAGTCGCAGCCCATAGGATGGCGGTTAGTATATCTTTCGCATCTAATCTTCCGAGCAGTTCCCAAGTGGGTAGCTCGAAGTTCTTGTCAACCCACTCATAGTCAGTTGACGATAGTATTTCTTTATCCATGTATAAAAGGAAGGAAAGGCATAGGTATGCTTCCTTCGTGTTCATGACCAAGTATTTGCTTGGTCAAATAATCTATGCACTTATCCAAAGCTGGATAAATGTCCACCATGTCACACACTGTGCCATAGGAGTATATAACAGTTGTATGGTCACGCGCGAACTCCTTGCCAATCTCAGGCGTAGTACCATCTGTTAGTTCCCGGGAGAGAAACATTGCTACCTGTCGAGGAAACGCAATGTTGCCTGTCCGCCTCCTTGAAAGGAGGTCGGACATCTTAATGTTGTAGTAATCTGCTACAACTTCCTGAATACGATTAATAGTTGAGCCACTCATCATATCCAATTGGTTTTTCGTTACAGTTTATCGCCATCGCGTGATAGTTTTCGTATTTTTCTCGCAACGAACCGCCAGTATGCAGACCCATGTTGTCATCATGTTGGTATGCATCCTTCGTGTCGTTGCAGTTATCCCAGTGGTCATACGCTTCTTGCATGACCTTATCGTAGTCATCGGGGATATCGATAAACTCAGGTTTACCATCCTCGTCTAGGTATTGTGTTGGTATCATTGTATGTGTGCTGAATCCCATGTATTGGTAGCTTGGTCGTATCCATCCCATATAATCCCACGGGTCTTGCCCTTGATAATCATACGGGGTTGTTGCTTCCTGTTGTGCGTATGGAAGCCTCCATCAGACTTGATACTCTTGACGAACCGGCATTCGTTTTTGTAATGCACGGTCATTATATCAATACCTGTCTTTTGGTGCATGGGCTTATTGTAGTGTGCCCACCATGTGAGTCTGTTGGTCATCAGGCTGCTCTCTTCTGTTGCTCCTTCAGGTCATCAACAAATTCCTTCGCACGCTCTTCGTCAGTCATGACGCATAGCTTATCCAGGTACTTGTTGTAGTTCGGCATGGATGGTTTGTACCCTTTTAGTAAGGGTAACCCTGCCTTGTCTCGTGCAGTACTGATGTTCATCATGAATGCTTCATAGCTTCCACGTGTCCTACCTTCATGCATGTTTAAGTGTACATTTCTGTACGCAGTCTTACTGTATTTCTCTTTTGCTTCTTGTAGGCTCAACATCTCGAGATAAGTATGCCATAGGCGAATCATCTCGGTCTTTGTGTATGTTTTTTTCACTCTCTATTCAATTTGTCGACCCAGTGGTCTTGTGCTCGTATTGCTTCCCCGTAGGTGGGAAAGAATTTCCATGCGGATGCCAATGGATTAGGCAGGTATTTTATAAACAAGCAGTGCCTCTTACCTTTCGGACAGGTACCAAGCTGCTCTTCATATAATCCGTACTCATTAAGCTCCAATGAGTACTGATTATCCTTACCTGCTAGCCTACCTACATTAGTCATCTTTAATGGTGGCAGTTACCACCTCCTCCTTTAGGCTGTATCCGTTATCGTTGGCATAATTGACAACCATTTCGTGAGCTTGTGAGTCAGTTGTGACATACATAACCTCCTTCTCCATGTGGCAAGTACCCCAATCAATAGTAACTTTAGTTAGCTCAATCATGCTGCCTTCTTCTTCGCCTCCTTCGCCTGCCTTGCAGAAATCTTGTAATGTCTATTGAACCACTTGCTTGCAGGTTCCCGTGAAGCATTCGTACGTAGTCCAATGAACTTACTCATCTCATTTTCATCAGCTAGGAATGTGCACTCCTTGTCAGCCCATTCAGAGAACACACCATTGTACACCTTCGCACGAAAGCACCATTCCCATAGTGTCTTCTCAGTTATCTCGTTCATACCAAGAAACATGGTGAAGTAGATAACCAATTCTCTTTTGGTCTCGGATATATTATCCCACTCCTTAACCTTTTTTGCATTCCAGTCTAAACTCATCGTTCGTTAGGTAGCATTAGTGTGTATCCGAGTGCCATGTTCGGCCAATCATCACCGAAGTCATTCGCTCCCCTAATTGGGATAGCACCCTGTTCGAGATAGAACTTCCAACGACCAGGGGGATGATTAGTGATGTTGTATGTCCTGTGATACGCAGGAGGAATGTCTGTGTCCTGCCTCATGGTGAGCATGGCAGCAGTAACATTAAGCGCATGCTCTTCCATTACTACATCCTCTACTAATTTCTTAGGGATGCCATGCCTGTCCTTGAGTATATTGTGTGTCTTAACATCAAATCGCACACGGTCTAATCTTTCATACCCTTGCTCATGTGGCACAATTAGTTCAACCACAAGGAACTGCTCTTTCTTGAGCCGATGCTCAGCATTAATGAGTATGTCGTTCAATAACCAGTAGGATTCCGCTAGCTCCATATGCTGACGGACACCCTCGGTGTATATGTATCTCTCGCTTGTTAATGGCTCATTGTTGTAGAACCGGTCGGAGCCACCCGACATCATTGCTCTTGCTTCCTCAAGTTGTGAAGCAAGGACTGGTGTTGCTGTTGTTGTCATTATTTGTATCGGACTTTTATCCATTCGGATGTGTCCTTTTGATTCCATTTGTATGTATGGGTGCGCTTCTTTAGCACCACACCCTCATACGGCATATCCTCCCACTTCTCAGATAGGGATTTCATGTCTTCGTACATCGCTCCCGCAAGTGATATGTCAGGATACTCTTTAGTATTCACTCTGCCTGATACGCAGTCGCTCGATGGCAGAGCAAATATGTCGTACTTAATTTCCTCCCAATATGGCTGAGCGGGCAACCATGCCTTAATTATATCGTGACGCACATGGTATTCGGTAGCCTCCTCACTTATTGGTCTGCCGTTCCAAGTCTGAACATCTCGTCTCCCCATGCTCCGCATGTCAGGAATATCGAGTAGGGCACACTTGCCTTTGTTCGGACCGGATGCAATCATCTCAATGTCGAATACTCTGCACCCTGTGTTCGGCGTGAATATCTCACGCAACTCTTCATATATATGTTTCGTGTCACATTTGGTATACAATCCGCCGTGTCGGTTGAATGCATTGCCGTGTGATAGTATAACGCGATGCGTATGTCCGCGCCCACCATCTGTACCTAACTTTACTTGCTCAATCCATTCTCCCCGTAGGTTCTTGAATGTATGCTCCGAGCCCCTGATTGGACGCTCGGGTGTGCCTGGACATATATTACTCACTTCAATGTCCATCTCGCTCATTTTACTCATTTGAATCGTGATATGGGTTGCTCATCATAGTTACTCACCTCCTTGAGAGGGTGCATTACAGGCAATGTGGCAGTACTACCTCCGTATTCATCTTTAGTGATGACTAGCTCATATGGCATGATGGTGAGGTCAGAGTGCTCGTACATCCTAGTCATACCACTCTCCATCTGTCGTACACGCTGGATACACTTCCACAATGATGACACAATGACAGGCTTGCCGTCCTCACATATCATGTGTGACCCTTCGATGTGATACTTTGGGTCAGGCGGGCATACTTCTTCCTCAATGCTCACCGTATAACTCCTCATCTACGAGGTCCTGCACCATCTCTGATGCATCCGTTCCATTGTCACGAATAACCTCGTTTACATCCTCTGCAGTAACAGACTTGTAGTGTGGGTTGTACCTAAAGAGCATACCCCCAGGTTTCCTGAATCCACAGTGCAATATAAACCCACGCTCGAGGCCTTTCTCAATCAGCTGCTCCTCATTCAGGTCGAAGTTGAAGTCAGGTGCATGCCTCCTCCAGAACTCTTTACTTGTGAAGCTCCTCATAGTCCGTACCACCAAGGAAGTGGTTTAGGTTTGGGTGGATACAATGCATCATTCAGCTCCCGTATCTGTTCAAGTAGCTCAGAAGACGGATGCTCAGCATACTCGCAGAACATTTGCAGTAGTACTCTCTTAGAGAAATCCCTATTCATAGTCCTGGGTCCGCATCTGAATATTCATCAATGTACTCATCATATGAGCCATTGAGTCCACGCGTTTCATGTTCTTCTTCTTCAATGCACTTACGCAGGTAGCGTTCCCGTTCATCGGTCTCTTCGTTATAGAAGTGTATGGTAGGAGACCATATTACGGTATCGGGTTTCAGTTTAGTTAAGCCTGGTAGAAGCTTATGAATGAGTGTGGTCATGGCAGCAACTGCATCATACTTGGACATATCATTCAGATTATCCTCAAACGCACCACGTGGGTCATACTTTAGTAACTGCTCTAGCGTGTAGTCATCATCGTCCACATCAGGCAGATAGTCCCAAAGTAACCACTGTGCTGCCTTCAGGGGTAATTTCTCTAGCAGTTCCATTCGCCATTCTCCTCGTTAATCATAGCGTCGTCCGACGCTTTAATACTTCTCAGTAGTCCTAGTATGGTAGTCTCATCATGCTCCATATCCTCAATAATGTGAGAAATATGCTGAGGCTCATTCATATCTTGTTCAGCTTGTGAGCGATACTCATTGTAGTTCGCCTCATCCTTCTTCTCCTCTTCAACAGAGGGTTGTGGTATGTAGTTATCTTTCATCGTTTTGTATACACGCGCTCAAACGGGTTGATGTGTATTTCATCTATAAGGATGAACACAACAGCCTGCTCCACAGCTACAGTGTAATTAATGTCCCTGAATGGGATTTGTTCGCCTGCGTCTAATCGTGCGGATGTCTTAGCGATAAGATTCGCACTCACAGTCTCTTTCTTTCCGGTAGACAAGCGCGTGACCACATAGCCTCCGCGCTTGCCTTCCCTAGACTCAATCAGATACTTAGCACCTGATTGGTTGCAGAATGTAGCATTCATTGTTCTTCCGTTAACTCCCATTTACCAACAGTGCTGCCGTTGCGGTCTTTTATAGACCCGCCTGCATTAAGCGTGTCGCCCTCCTTAAACTGAGCAACTCCCTCAAGTACAGGCACCTTCAGATGTGACAGGATACGGGATAATTCGTAGTCATCATCGAAGGCAGAGTTGTCGCAGGTGATAGTTAGATTAAACTTCATTGCATTTTAGTAATAGTGAATCTGATTGTTACTACTTAAAATTAGTAACATATCAAGCATAACCGACAGATGCCAGGTGATATGCAAGTGATTGAGTGTAATCGAATGGTGTTGAGTCGAGCTTACGCTGATGTGAGCGCACAGTGACATTGTTATTGGCTAGCTTGCGTTGTGATGCTTGCAGTCGATTGAAGCGGAACTTCTGACCACGGTTGAAGAAGGATACGGCATCCTTAATCATCCAACCCTTTGGGCTGTTGATACGGTCTCGGTTCATCATGCTGCGCAACCAATCGCCTGACTTGCTGTTAGCAATCGTTACATTCCCGCTGGGGGCATTGATAATAAACGCAGGGCGTGCAAGACGCTTTCTGCGTTGTGATGTTAGTCTTTGATTTTTCATAGTAAATAGTTTTTTCATCGTTCCATCATCTCATCCCACTTCTCAGATAGGGTGTGTCCATCATCACCTGACTGTACTTCCTCGCAGAATTGCGCCCAATCATCAGTGGAAAACACATCATCCATGACTTGTGCTTGTTCCTCATCTGTGAGAGGTGTGCCGTCAAGATGTGTCAGGTCACTCATATTAATAACAAGTGGCTCCTTCTTTGGTGCACATGCTTCGTCTAGTACTTCAGTTAATGGTATTGTCATTATTGTTTCCTCCTTAGTTGTTTAATTAGCCTCCGCATTCTTTCAGCGGAGATTCGTTTAGGTGTGTTGTAGAACATAAGTCAAGTTGTGGGTAGTGATAGTTATTTTGAAACAATATCAGCGAGTGGTGTGTAGCTGTATAGTCCGGCATCCTGCTTGGCACGGGCGTATGATGCGGCGTGTTCGTCAGGTGTGTACCCACCGAGGATGCACGCAGTGTCAGCAGTTGGTGTGTAATCTCGGTCGACTTTTGGCACACTACATCCAATTGTACCGGGCTTCTCGAACTTGAGTGGTACCGCTGGGGCATATGTAGACCCCATTAACCTATTATACATATACCCCAATACATCCTCAGGAGTACGCAGGTTGTCATGTGGCTTGGTATTGTCGATACCCGATAGATGTACGAAGCGTGGTTCTGTGCCGTACTTTACATGAGAAGGACCGGCATGTGGATGCATACCCACAAGTGGACGGATGTCTGATATTGTCTTCATGATATTGCGTTGTTGATGGCTAGCCACAAGTCGGCACGCCATTCGATTTTGTCTGATGTTAGTATGTAAATATTATCATTCGATGAGTCAGCCTCGAGCAGGTCGAATAAGTTGAAGTCCTGGATGGCAAGCGCATCCTCGGCAATGGTCAGGTCGAACACCAATGGTATGTCAAATGGTGCAAGCTCTAATCCTTTTGGTTTTTTAGGAAACCGACGACGAGTGTTACTCCTGTACGCACGGCTACCCTTGGTAGTCATCGCAATGCGACCACCCATTGGCTTGGCATATACTTTGCCATTTCTCATGATAAATCCTTGGTTAAGGGTTGAAGTTATGTAGTAGACAAATACTGATGCACCCTGCCCGTATTGACAGGGTGCGCATAGGTTTCGGCTATTAAAGCCTCATCAGTACTACTTTGAAGAGAGTTTACTCTTCATGTGTGCAACTATTTCACCCGGTGTTGCTGCCGATGCTTTCTTCATCTTGCGACCAAGTGTGCCGGACAACCTGAATGATGTTGTACCATTCTTGTTGTGCTTCAGCGTATTCTTAGAGAATGTCGCTGTGTTTGACTCACGATGCTCACGAATCAAATCGAATGTTGCATCGATTGCCTCATCGTTGCAGAAGTTGTCGAGATAATCCTGCTTGGCTAACTTCTTAGCCTCGCCGTAAGACATTGCATTTATGCCTAGGAAATCAGTTGTACCATGAAATCCTGTCTCATCATGGGAAATCTGACTTAGAACATATTCATTGTCAGGCAAACGATAGCCACTTGGTACGCTGTATGACTTGTCTTCACGAATAGCATTGAGCTTGTCGAGAATCATTTTAGTAGTCATTACCTCAGTGGTCTCCTCGTCGAGTATGGCTTTAGCATTGGCACCATCTATAGCCTGTTCACTCAGTCTAAGTATTCTCTCAGCCTCAGCACGGTCAGATTCTAGTAATGCATCGAAGTGTGTTAATGTTGTATTATTCACTTTGTATCCTTTGGTTAGTTGATTGTTAATACTACACTTTGTAGTAGACCAAATCCCTTCTCATCAGTGGCTTAGAATGTGGCATGAGTTGCCTCGCTCCCTGAATCTTTTACGCTCCCTGTGTTTATGCGATATTATCGGATTGTCAGTGGAAGTTATACACGACTTGGCTCCACCCTACACTGACCACTCCCGAAGGAGGTTTTGTGCTTTGCCTTGGCAAGTTGCTTTCCGTACTAGGTAAAAGTGAACTTGTTTTATCCTCGACCTTTTAGGTTGCTCTTGACTCAATCTTAGGGATTACTGCCCCTAGGTTAGATTGACCCCGTCTTAGCATGATTGCCCCGTTAAGACAATCCCTCGCACGCTGACCCTTTAAAGACTATTTTTACCAATGTTAACCATTGGATAGCCTACCATACCCGAGCACTCGCCCTCCTCTGACTACTGACCCAACCAAGGGTGTTCGCCTCCGAGCGAGATACCGTTACCTGTCGCAGGCAGAGCGGATAAGTTAGATTATAGACCCATGACTTTTCAGGCGGCTTGGCAGTTTCACTCCTTAGCTTGCAATCGAATGCACGTCTCGAATAGTGACTCATGGCGGGTAAGGTTTCCCTCGCTTGGTGAGCGAGTTTCACCCTTGGGGTAGTCAATCCCCAATCCGTACCCCGTACGGACAATGTGTAATATGTATGAATGTTAAGCATTGTACCCATATAAACCCCACGAAATCAGGGGTTTAGGGGATTTCTGTTACTACCTGTGCAGTTAGTAACACACCCCCCCCTTGGGGGGGACGGCAAATTTGGCTGTGCGTTGATATATACCCTCTTTCTCGGGTTTCCATGGATTTGGAAATTGCCAAAAATAAAAAAATTGGGATTTTGGGCTTTGGTACTACGCCATCGTAGCTCAGTTGGTAGAGCATTCCACTCGTAATGGAAAGGTCACCGGTTCGATTCCGGTCGATGGCTCCATTGAAAAACTAAAGTTGTACTTTAGATTTGCAGGGTATGTTACAAGATATAGGTAGTAACATCATTGACTATTGGTTTTTAAGGACTTAGAATGAAAATAGTGTGGCTGAGCTAGCAGAGAGACCTAGATACGCGCTTCAGGGCAGACCTGAGGTAAGGGAAGCTATGTCTAAGCTTGAGGACAAGTGGGAGCAGGGGGAGCATGTAAAGGGTGATGCCTGGGTGAATGTTGTGAACGGAGGCTTAGAGCATCAATTTATCAACGGGCTATATGTGAGAATGGTACGATTACCCGCGGGAATGTGCTTTACTACTAAGATTCACAAGAAGGAACATCCATTTTTTTTGATGTCGGGCAAATGTCGGGTACTCACAGAAGAGGGAGTTGTGGACATGGTTGGCCCGATGATGGGAGTTACTCCACCTGGCACAAAAAGATTAATGTATATCGAGGAGGAAGTTGTGTGGTACACAGTCCACCGCACAGATATGACAAATCCACAGGATGTGGAGGAAGAAGTCATAGCTAAGGACTTTGAGGAATTTCAATTTTCAGAAGAACAAATATTAAAAATACAGGAGAAATAAAATGGCATTTGTAGCAATACTACCAACAGCAGGAACTTTACTCACATCACTTGGGTCTATGGCATCAGCATTGCCGGTAATCGGTGGCACTCTTGGGTCTATTGGAGGTGGACTAGGTGGTACACTTTCAGCACTTGGTGCGGGCAACCTAACGGGAGCATTAAGTTCTCTTGGAGGCATGGGTTCAGGACTATATACTGGTGCTGATAAACTGCTTGGTGGATTTCTTCCAAATATCGGTGGGGCAGGGATTGTCCCCGCAGAAGGATTTCTTGGTAGTGGTGGTCTTAATCTGCTCACAAATAACCCAACGTTTGGTGGCGGTCCATTTAGTGATGTTGGACTGTCCCTTGAGGAAGCAGCTCTAAAACAGAACGCCATGGCAAACCCTGGGAATTTCTCATTGGATGAAATGGGAGCTATGGGATTAAATCCCGCAGGACTTATGCCGGGTAATGCCGGTGGATTTTTTGGCATGGGTGGTGGCGAAGGTGGTGGACTTATGGGAATGGCAAAAGGATTAAAAAAGAAAGTCGACCCCGTCCTTGGACCAATTGCTGGATTCACAGAGGAACTAAAACCATTAATGAATGTTATAAATTCTGCACAAGCTAACCCACAAGGTACCACTCAGACTCCTGCACAACGCGCTCAGGATGGTACGCCGAATAAATATGAGCCTGTTCAGAAAAGTTCCCCTGTTGTTCAACCCGTAAATATTGCTCCACCACAAAGCCTTCAGAGTGCTTTCGCACAACCCATATCTTATGTACCTATCGGTGTGGAGGAGACGAAAGAGCAAAACGAAAAGCAGGAAGAAGAATTTCGTGAAATGCTGGAAGAAGCTACTGATTTTCTTAAGAATGTTCAGAGCAGTTCAATGTACGCATGATTTCGAAGCGCAGGTTCTTTGACTGGATAAAGATAGCTTTTGTTAAAAGGAGTATACCTGCATGGCCAAAAATAATTCGAGCAAGCTTACGCTTGCTCCTTAATGGACGGGTTACTCGTCCATTATGGAGGTCAAGGATTCGTTCGTGCACCTATTGCCCCGTGTACAACTTTAAGAAGAAAGTGTGCCGACCCGAAGGAACAAATATGGGATGCGGGTGCTATGTACCTTATCTCGCCCTGGTTAAAGAAAATAACTGCTGGGGTAAGGATAAATACGGAAAGAGTTTCGGATGGAAAATATAGAACAGAATAACCGGCTGAAAGACGCAGTTGCTACTCAGAATATTCTAAAAGCAGAATATGAGTATCTTCTTAATCGTGAAAAGAAATTAATTCACGAGAAAGAACTTATACTCACAAAGCTTTTAAAATTGAAAGCTGTACTAGCGTCTACAGACTAGGTTGTGTGAACATAACACACCTTGAAGCTCGTCGCTACTTAGTGACGAGTCTGTCTAACTCTGACAATATTCACTTAGCTGACCTCGACGAATATGATGGTTTCGGCGAGTGCAGCTGTGAATACTGGCACTTTAACCTTGGTCCGAAGCTGAAGGCTGGGGTTCGCCCGTTTCGGTCGTGTCGCCACCTTCGGGCTGCGCGGGATTTTGAGGCGCGTGCCTTGAGGCGTAGTATATCTCAAAAGCAGAAAACAGAAGCGCTCCCATAGCATCGCTTAGTTTCATGCTATGATTTGCAGCTCCATGATTGAGCACAGTTTGCACGAGCTGCTCGGTCAATGGAGCTTCAGGTGTTTCGTTAGTATTTTGATTTTGTTGATTTTCTTCTGTCATAATAAATAGTTGTTTTCTCTAGCCCATCTTGGGTTTTCGTGAATATGCATGTGGCACATCCGGCACACACTTAACCATGTATCTACCTCTAAATAATTTTTCCCTCTTTTATCTTTATGGTGAACATCGGTTGATTTCTTCTTGGTACACACCTCACAAACTGGAAGCTTTTCAAGAAATTCCTTTCTCAGCTTCATGTACTCCTTTGCTTCCTTTGCTCTTTTTTGACTTACCCTTCGCAAGGGGGTCTTCCTTTTCAATGGTTGCCGCCTTTTCATTTAAACTTACCTCCTTGGTAATTAGTTCTTTGCTTATACCTGACTCGGATACATGACCGTCTTCACCACCTACGCCATCTCGGGAGAGGCTCCACACCTCACCGCCTAGGTCTAAAATCATTTTTGCCTCATTATCGAACCTCACATCATCAATAATAAATATTTTCTCAGGCGACTCTTCTATTCTGTGCCTAGCTAAATTTACCCATATATCATCCGATATAATATTTCTTCCCCATTCCGTCCCCAAGGTCTGGAGGCAGTGCCTAGCGGACACACCAAGGTGAGGTATTATCCTTTCCTTGTCGTGCTTAATATAGTCCTCATGAACAATGCATCCGAGCATCTGCTTGAGTGGGGTGGCAAAGCTCATAACCCGCACCATTGAATCTAGTCCTTCTTGGTAATACTCAAATACCATCTGACTAGCTAAAGTCGATTTCCCCACACCCTTGGGACCCGCCAATCCTACAATTCTTTTCATTAGTCTATATCAAATCTTATTATTTCCCATAGCTCTCTTTCTTCCTTAGAACTATCCCATTCTTCCTGAAACGCTTTGCGTCTCCTAATAATCTTGTAATCCTGCTCCAGGCTTAATTCGTAATCGAACAAACGATTCTCTTGCAGGCAGTCTAGTGGAACTAATACCAAGCTTGTTCTGCCACCATCACCTGACATTGTGTGTGTCCATGCCCGACCTTGTGAGAGAAGGTGCTTAATCATATATTTCAATCTATGCACCTCCCATATTCTAATACCTAAAGATTTTGATGTGTCTACTGGACTTACTAAGACATTACACCACCAATGTGCATTGGTTGCCATGAATCCCGTTCTGATTATGTCATCTATCGACATATCATATCTTCCGTACTCAAAGGCTAGGTTTCCTGTCTTTGCCCACATCTTGTCTGCCTTTACCTCAACAGACCCCTCCCCCTCGAGCATTCGGCAAACTGTGGATTCCCACATTTCACCGAAGTCGAGTTCGAGGTCAAAGTTTGACTTGGGAGGAGTTGTTGGCATTACCAGCGTGGGTCGTCGTTAGACTCTTGCGACTCTTCTTTTGAACCACCAACAAAACGGAACTTTTCCATTCTTAATCGGGTGGCGGTAATTTTATCTCCGTTCTTCCCCTCGTATTGCTCATTGGACATGGAGGCGAAGATAAGCAAGGGTTCCCCCTTTTTTACCTTAGATAGTGCTGCTTGGTTCTTTTCGTTCCAAACATCTATGTTATAGAAGGACGCGTGTTCCCCGTTCTTCCGGCGTTCATTTACTGCGACACGGAGTTTCATCACTTTACCTCCTGAGGTATCTGCTACCTCAGGGTCAGCGACTACTCGTCCGAGCATGGTTACTTCGGCTGTTCCTAGCATATCGTTATATCCTGTTTTCGGTTGACTGAATGAAGTCGGATTGCACCGCAATGGGTGGCTCATCACTCAGATGTGAATCGACCTGCTCAACAAAGCGTTGAGTCTGACGGTCAAATTTTATTTTATTCCTAGAGTGTCCTGAGCGACCAAATCTGTTCTTCGCTACAATTACTGAACACTTCTCAGGGTCTTCACTTAAAAGTTCTCTATGGAGAAGAATTACCATATCCGCATCCTGCTCAATCGCACCTGATTCACGGAGATTGTGCATTCCTGGTTCTGTCTTGGATTTCTCCGACTCACGATTTAACTGACAGACAAGAAACACAACGCACTCCAGTTCCTTTGCGATAATCTTGCATGTCCTAGAAATATGAGCCACCTGTTGCTCCCTAGGCATATTTCTGTCATCAGGGGTCAATAGACCGCAGTAATCTACAACTACAGAATCAAGACTCCCTCTTCTCTTGAGTAGCTTACATGCTGAACGGATTCTAGCGATACTCTGAGACGAATCATCATCCACATGGATTGGCAGGCTAGCTATGTTCTGTAAACCACTCTTAAGTAGATTCCTGTCCTTTTCTGTATCAAATCCTGATGCGAACTTGGATAAGTCCACGCCTGAGTCAATAGCCGCAATTTTTTTCCATAGTTGGTCAGCAGACATTTCCAATGAAAAGATTGCGGTAGATTTTCCTTTCCGTCCTGCATGATATGCGAAGTTCATTGCTAGGGTGGTTTTACCTACGGAAGGACGGGCTGCTACAATGACTAATTGTCCGGCACGGAATCCACCATCTAGCACTCCATTCAACCAAGGGAGGTGAGTAACAATTGATGCCCCCCCTTGCTTTCTTTCTTCCTCTATCCTAAGAGCAGTGTATTCAGTGAGTTCACGCGCCGAACGCATAGTCCGCTCCTTCAAGTCCATTAGGCGATTTATTCTATCGTCTATAAATATGCAGATGTCCCTCGGGTCGGTTGCTCCATTTGCATCATTTAATTCGTCTTGAATGCTTCTAGTCAGTTTGTTTAGTTCCCGAAATTTTTTGGCTTTTACTAATCGGTCTACAAATTCTTTTCCCATCCGTCCTGTTTCGCACGCAGAGAGTACCGAGTCATCCCAATGGGGGTTGTCAATTAACCAAGCTTCCTTACCGCCAACAATTCTCTTAAATGCCCCAAACATTCCGAAGTCGTCGTCAGTATCCGCATCTTTACATGCGATGTACCATTCCTTGTATGATTTATTGGTAAAATGGTCTTCATTAATTCCATTCTCCAATGCGTAATTCCAAATCTCTAAGCTTGATGAATCTATGTCTTCAGGCCATCGAATCGTAGAAAGGAATCCTCTTTCTGCGTCTAAGTCAGTTTCCACTTTTGCTCCAAATATATCTAGTGCTCGATTGTTATCTATCCGTATCATATATAGGGCCTCCAGTCCCTTGGTAGTCTTCGTTTAGCCACCCGTGATTTGAAATCCATGAGTTTGGGTGGCAGAACTCACGACCTGCAGAACCTTCTTTTCTGCAGTATTCATTATAAATATTCGCTAACTCCTCCGCATTTACTCCGAATGCTTTTATGTCTTCCCAATTTTCCTTGATTGCTCGTGCAATTCTAGGAGGAAATTTCTTGCTATCGACTGCCCCAATAAAGGCTTTTGTAAAACCTGTTCGCTCGTCATCTGACTCTAATCTGTTCTCAGTCATCTCAATCGGTTCTTGTGCAACTTCCGGTACAGGTGGAGCGATAATAATTTGACTAAAATAGGGTGCCATCATTGACGCAATTCCCGCTCTTACGACTTCGGCAGGCTTTTGCCCTGTAAACCTACAATAGGTGTCTAGGTTGCGCTTAGCCTCAGCGGTTAACCTAATTGATAATCTAGCGTCCTTCTCGACCATTATTTATGCAATTTTCAAATGGACATGGTCCATGCTGTTCCATCGGGCAATGCCCACACTCACGCAAGCTACTGCATCCTCCTGCAAGCCACGCCCAAACCATTACTAAAATTAAGCAGAGGAGAATAAATCCCATGTCTTTGTATATATCCCAATTCATATTACCGTTATCTCCATCCACGTTTCTTCGTCTTTGTACGAACCGACTTTTTCTTCCGCGACTTCCAACTTGAGGTTTTTGGGGTCGTCTTCTGGAATAATTTCCGCAAGCCTGAGCGAATCGAGGAAATACTTGACGCCCCCAACGAGGTTGTCGGGGTCGCAGAGTCTGACCCTTCGGCTAATAATGCGGACTCTATGGCGAGCAAAACCGCTCGGTTTGTGTCCGATTTCTCCGCCAGCCTCTCCCAACGATTTAACCTCAGCAGAGTATTTAGTGAAGGGGTTCTCTTCTTCACTCTTAGCGTTAGTTTTTCCCCTCTTTGCATTACTCACTTGATTTTCGAGATTGAAGAAGACTTAGGCTTTGACTTAGCAATGTCTGACAATCTCATCTTTAAATCTTTCCTTGCATCGGCAATTGACTGCTCGGTCTTTTCTGCCCAAACCGGAACAAGAGCTTCTATCGAAAACCTCATGGACTCTAGCAGGTCTTCCCACTTAACTATGTTTGTGTCCATGAGTTGCTTAGCAACATCTCCCGCCTCATAGATAGTCATGCTTCCGCTGTTTCTAAGCTTAAAGCCAGGAATATCCAATCCCTCTCCTAGTTTTGCTTTAACAGCCGACTTTACCGCTTTTGCGAATGATTCCATAAGTGGAACCAACTCCATTGCGTCTGAGAGTTCCTCGGGTTTATCCAGCCAATTTTCCATAATGTAAAAGTTTGTCAGTTATAAGTTTTCGTAGGGCAGGGCAGAAAGGTTGTCCTGCACACCACTTGCATTGTTTGACCCCTGCATTTGGTTTGGGGTTTGGTTTGAGTGCTTCTTGCGAAGCAGTTGTAAATTCTTCACCTTTTGTAAGAAGTAGTTCCCTTGAGTACGCTACCGTGGTGTAAGTGGGGTCATTGAATGGTTCAATTAGTGCTAGAAACACTTCTTCAATTTTAGGGTAATTTTTTACCACCAAAGCACCCTGTGCCTGAAGTTGAACATTCCTATCTGCGGGCTCATGGAATCCACGGAGCATTTTGTAGTCGGCAATAAATGCGCGATTTCCATCTAACTCCATGTAGTCCAATTGCCCGCTCCATTCATCATTCCACCACAACCGCGCCTCTCTTTCGATTTTACCATCAATCCCGAGTGTTTCCCGACACCACTCTAAAGCCTTGCGAGATTGTATTGCACACCTCCTTCTGTCCTCGTCTGCGATTTCTTCTATAGGAGTTTGCTCTTCCTCATTAAGGTGTCTTGCAGTTCCTTCATCGGCAGCCGACCTGTCCCCATACCACTCAAACTTTTGATTAGCCTGAAGATATGCAGGACAGAGCATGACTGCTTCCACTTTGGATGCCGACATTTTCCCGTCCCGTTCATCCCCATCTAGCGGAATATCCATAGTCTGCCTTATTTTGCCCTCGGTAGTAGACATCACCCTGCTTTGTTGAAGCTTTGTTTTCCGTTGGAGTTAAGCTCTTTGGCGGCAGCATCTAGTGCCATTTTGAAATCAACTGATTTTGCCTCCATATTCTTTACCATCCACCCAAGGTAATCAGGGTCATTTTTGAAAATCTCCCCCATAAGTTTACCTTTGTGTTTGCCTACCTTGCACACTACTTCTTTCCATTTGAACTCCTTGAGCTGAATTCCGTCCTCCCCAATGTTCGTATCGACTGCAGTTTTGCTTCTGCTAGTGCTTTCTGATACTTCGTCTCGCTCGTTGGTTTGCTGGCGGTCGATTGCCTGTGACACTTCTTCGCTTGTCGCAATTGACGTATCAACTCCAATGCCGAGGAATCCGAGACATCTGCCGACAGCCGACGTTTCACAGTTCTCAACATAGGAAGTTGAATTAACCCCGCTAGTGCTTTGAATTTCTTCGGCATGCCCTGTTGCACGAACAAGACCGTCGCCATCGAGAATTTTAGCCACCATGACGACACGCTTGTCAGATATGTCGACAATAGACGTTTCAATCGACATATCTGAGAAATCAGGATGAGTCCGAAACGCCCGAACCCGTTCGTTGACTTGTACATAATCTTTTCCCTTTATTTTAGTTGTTTTTAGTTCCATTATAATTTGCCCTCCAGTGGCGCATACACAGGCACTCCCGTGTGTTGTTTATCATCTATAAGAGACATCACCTCTTCTTTTAAAAATCTAGGTCTTGAAATTCCCGGTAAATATTTTGGAGATATTAAATCGTTTTCGATTAGGTAATTTACGTACCTGTACCCACTCGCCCTGCTGTAACCAAGAAGTTTAAGAACTTCACTTTTGGTCAGCAATATAGCTGATTGTTGTTCTGTCTTTGCCATTACAATCATGTTTTACTGAATTGTAATTTAATTAAAAGCAAAGTTTATTAACATATGCAGAGTTCATGCAAAACGGAGAAAAACGCCTACAAAAAAACATTGACATTAATTTATTATTTTTTCATATTTAAAAAAGCATGACAAAAAAAGAATACGTCGGAATATCCGCACGAATCCCTAAAGATGTGTTTGATAAGATGTGTAAATTGCGAGATGTCCTGGAGTTAACGACAAATCAAATGTGCACGCATGCAATTGAAGATTGGATGGAAATTGCATTGCAGCAAACACCCTCACTAACAAAAAGACTCAGGATAGCCCGCTTCGCATTGAGTGATGCTTCCGAAGAAGAAAGGATAGAATGATGCAAATACCCAGTAACCTAAAAATTTTCTGTACTGATGCAGAGGAGCATGAAACTGAGTTTATTGGTGAAATTAAGGAGATTCACCTGAATGGAACAAAAATAAATGATGTTCATGACTTAACTGAAAAAGTTAGTGCCATGACTAGGACCATAAAATTCCTAGCTTGGACTGCAACCGGATTAGCAGTTATTGCGGTGGTGACGGTAATTTGGCTGGCATCTTGGCTACTCAGTCACGATTCAAGCATGGACCAGTTGCTTCTTACGGGCAATAAGCGGTACGACCAACAAGTATGGGATGCAAGTATGTGGAACTCGCATTGCCGTGAGCGAGCTTGGATTCATCTTCAGAAGTTCCAAGGTCTGCATTGGGACGAAGGAATACAGGATTGGGTAAACCATCCCTTTATAAAGGGAGAATGATTGTCAGCGATTTGTCAGCAAACTGCTGTATACCTGATATATAAAGGGTTTAATACCTCATTCGTAAAGAGGTAACCCAAAACTGAGGATGCCCCTCTAAATCAACAGAAACCCCTTGAAATATAGGGGTTTTTGCTTGATTACCATTTCCTTGTTTGTTTACATTTGTATGCGTTTATACTGATAAATGACGCTTCATTTGTCAGCAGATTTGTCAGCAAATGAGAATATACAGAGATAAAAATATGGTTTCCAAGGGTCGACCTAAATGTTGGTGCGTGGAAATAAATTATAAGGGAAAACGGAAGCGGAAATACTTTGAGAGCTATTCGGCGTCAAGAGGTTTTGATGTTAACGAATGGATACTTTCGTTTAAGGAAAAAGCTGATGGGCATGATACTCTAGTAAAGTATGGCATAGAACTTTACCTAAAGGATTACGAAGACCGCTATCCGGACGCACAGATACGAACAATTAGCCACCGACTATCTTGGTTGTTAAAGTGGGGTCTTGGGGATGTAAAAATAGATGATATAGATGAGTCATTTCTTGCAAGAAAGGTTTCTCAGCAATCATCTTGGACCACGCAAAGCAGTAAATTCACATACAAAAATGCTTTTGTGATATTCTTAAATTGGTGTGGCGCTGTGGGCTACTGTGAAAAGAGAGAGTGGAAAATTAAAACAATTCGCGTTAAACCAAAAGATAGAGAGATTGGAATCCTGACAGTAGACCAAGCAAAGCTTTTGCTGAAAAATATTTTACCGCAACACCAGGCGGCACTAGCAATTACTTTGTTCGCAGGGTTGCGACCTCAAGGAGAAATGGAAAAGTTAAAATATGAGCATATTAAGCACGGCGAATGGATTGATGTCCCTAGCTCCAAGACCCCACAGAGGCTCATAACGGGTCTTCCGGAAAATATATGGACATGGATTCCAAGGAACAAAAAGGGGCATGTTATGCCCTCGTGGAAAGGACTCAGCCAAAACAGGAAGCGCATTTCCCATAAGCTTGGTTTTAATTATGGTCAGGATTCAGCAAGGCACAGCTTTGGTTCTTATGGATATTGGGAGTTTGGGTTGGAATGGACAATGCATTCCATGGGGCACATGGATTATTCGACTTTCAAGAAATATTACAAGAACCCAAGAATTTCTAAAGAGGACGCAAAAAAATATTTTTCACTCGTGAATGTTAGACATTAATGTCTGACATGCACAAATATATTAGTATTTCTTTAGAAATACGTATGACACGCGCGCGTACGCGAGGCATTTGTCTGACACGTGTCATACATTTTGATTATTCCACCTTATTCCACCTTACTCCACCTTACGTGGAAATTCTTAATAACTCTTAGTTGATTTTAAGTATTTTGGTTTTTAATTTTAAAAAATGGCAACAAGAGATGAAATAGAAGCACATGACTTATATGAGCGATTGAGGCCCGTACTGGAGGAGTACTTCGACAACTGGTTAATCTGCGGACACAGAGCAGGAGATAAAAAACGAGTCGCACTTGGGCACGCAAAGCCGAAGTGGGATGATATGCAGAAAGTCCGAGATGAAATTACACGATGGCAAAAGAAACCCTTGGAAGATTCTAAGGAAATTCCCACCCGTACTGGTTAGGCTTCTAGCTAAGAAACCAGTAGCTACAAAGCACGTTCGCGCGGTAAGCGATGAAGAGATAGCAGTCCGTGGCGGATTGCCACTAGCTAATGTTAAGCACATTAGTAAGCAAATTAGTTGGGACAAAGTTCCGGTTGGGGATGCAGAAAAGTTTTGCATTGGATGCGGTTTTGACCCGTTCAATTGTTACGATAGAAATCGAGCAATGGCATATAATAGAACCTCCCCTAGCTATACTTACCTCAAGGTAAGTCCATACTGGGATAATACATTTAAACCCCTAATTGCTATTCTCAGTGCCGCGAACACACAAAATTAAATTCGACTCGTTAGCTCAGGCTTTAAAAGAGTTTAAGGGAGATTACGAAAAAACCGCAAAGCACTTTGGATGCACGGCAAAGAATATCCGAGAGAGAGTATATAAGGAACCGCAACTGCGTGCTTTGTATGTAAAGAATGGGGTTACTGACCCATTGCCGGACGAGAAGGAGCTTATGGTTCGCAAGCCGATTGAGCCAATAGTTCCTCAAGACAAGGATATGCTTGATGCAATAAATGAAAACTCTAGGGCTGTATTTAATAAAGACTTGGAGTCATTGTTATCTAATCCTGATAATGTAAAGAAGCTAGAAATATTTAAGGAGTTTGATGACTCAGTAGGTTTGCTCATGGCAGAAGCATTGCGGGTTACACAAAAAGTAAATATTCGGCAGAACATGAGTTTATTCGAAGTCACCGAGGCATTAAAGGAAGACCTCGAGATGGGTGGTATGGACACTGAGGAGAGAATGCTAAAAACAAGACTTATGCTGTCTGCATGTGAACAGCAGGGCAAATTCTTTGATAGAATGCTCAAGGGATTAGAGACAATGCTTAAGCTGACCGAGAAGTCTGAGAAGAAGGCAAAGAAGAAGAAACCTGGTTTTATGCCCCTTAAGGAATTAAAGAAACTTGAAGAAGCTGAATCATAAAGCTCTGCTTGAGCAATTCGAGGATGCGGTAGAAGACGCACCGAAAGAAGCTGAGCCATGGATACCTAGTCTTTCTCCAACACAAAGAAAGATATTTGATGACGGTTCCAAATATATCCTTGCATATGGGGAGCGTGGTTCCGGAAAAACTTACTCATTAGGAGGACACAAATTAGTCCGACATTGTTATGAGAACTTTAACGCTTTAGCGCTAATCATTGTTGGTGTTCGCTCACAGGCGACTATGGGTGGTGTTTGGCATAAACTACAAGTGGAGATACTCCCTGAGTGGGCCGAGGGCATTGACCTAGAGCATACTGAAGAAAGGCAGGACACCCAAAAGAATTTATACATTGATATTAAAAACCGCTTTGGTGGTTATTCTCGGGTGGTTCTTATATCGGTACCTTATGGTTCTATAATAAGAGATAGAATTAAAGGTTTTGAGCCTAGCCTTATATTTGTTGATGAGCTTACCAACTTAGATACAGATGACTACTTTAATGCGGTTGTTCAGCAGTTAGGTAGACGACAAGGAATCCATGGTCCCCAACAATACCTTGCCGCATGTAACCCCGACGGTCCTAGCCATTGGGTATACAAAAGATTCTTCGAAGACCCTTACGATGAGGAAAATAACTGGAATGAAGATTATGCAGTTTACCATGTTAAAATTGAGGAGAATTTAGCAAACCTTCCGGAGGGTTATTACGACCGAATACAGGAAGCAGTAAAGACAGACCCCGTCGAAGAAGCTCGAATGGTTAGGGGCGAGTGGATAGACCGAGATAGTGCTAGCGCAATATTTGCACCTTATTTTTCGGATGTTCTACATTTAAAAGGAGATTCCGATAATGGAATAATCCCATCCACAAAATATCCGATTATTTGCGGATGGGACCCTGGCTCGGTCAATACTGCTGTTGTGTTTATGCAAAACTTACCGAATGCCCCGGGTTCTCCGTGGATTGTGTTCGATGAGTTTGTGACTACCGAAAAAGCTAAGCAGAAACTACCCTACACAACAATCATTCCTCTAATAATGAGAAAAATGAGTTATTGGAATCGAAAGCTCGACCATGACTTTAAGTTTATACATATTTCCGATAATTCGGCATTTAATCAATATAGAGCAAAGCAGGGCTCATACGATGTTCAGGACATTCAAGATATATCCCAAAAGAAATCAGAGACCTTCGGGCTAGAACCAATAAGAATGAAACCCTGCCCGAAATTTAACGGGAGCGTAGAGACTAGGGTAAGAATAACAATCGCCAAACTCCAATCAGATGAATTGTTTGTTTCAGCCAAATGCAGAGAAGTTAAGAAAATGTTCAAGGGGTTAGAGTCTCAAAAGCAAGGCAAAACATATGACCCCAATCTTGCATTCAAACCAAAAAGAAGCGTTCACCTGCACGCATTTGACGCAATGAGCTATGTATTGCTTTATTACGACAGTGTGCCAGTTCAAAATGTTAGTAACTCATACATTATAAATATTGGCACTTGATTTTAGGATTGTTACTAATTAAAATCAGTATCATGGAAAGCATACTTAATATTGACTTAAAAAATAACCCTGAACTACTTGAGGACTTCGAGGACATATCAGCAGGAGATATAATCGAAGTAAAAGCTTCCTACAAAGTTTCGGAGCTCAGTGAAAATAGATTATCCGCTCCACTTGATGAGGTGTATAGCATCTCACTAAAGGAGGAAGCTGATGACGACGATGACTACGAAGACGAAGACGAAGACGAAGACGAAGAGGATTCAGCACAAGAAGAGGATTAAGTCTCCTTATCAACCAACTAACACGCCAGCTTCTTTAATAATTGATGCACACTACGCAAAGCTTGGCATCAAGGAAAGATGGACAGAAGAAAGAGTAGAAAAGCTGTGCGCTTTCTTAAGAATTACTCTTGGGGAACTGGGGAGTCTAATTGGAGTTCCCCATGGTTGGTGGAAGGAACAGGTCCGTTCTACAAAAAAACTTTCGGGGCCAATATGTATTCTCCTTACAATTATAGAGCGTCATTATATGGCAGGATATACAGATGATGTAATAACCAACCTATTTAATTTCAATGGTAAGCAAGAAGATACTTGAGCAAAACGGATGCACCCAGGCAAGACTCCGGGAAATATTCACAGCTAAAAAAGGCAAAGACGCAGAGATACGAGAGAAGTTTCAGGATAAAATACAATCTCGCATATTAGAGGGAATACAGTTCGGTGCTAGAAACGCTAAACTATATATGTCTGTCGATGTCGCATGGGATGACTTGCCTATAAATAAAGCAAACATCCCCCTCTTGCAGTATGCTCAGGGCAAAATAACCATAGAGCAATGCGAGCAAAACCTGCAGGGATTAGGAAAGGCTGACGAGTTCTGCGAATATGACGAGGAGGGTAATTTAGCTAAGATAGATGCTTTGGCTCTATACCAGGTATCAGTAAACCTAATCCGCTCTTATGTGACTAGGCGGGTGGCAGCTCAGGTGAACCGGTTCTCGAACCTGTTTCCATATTTTAAATACGAGCCGAGAAGCACAAATGTTGAGGATAAGCTAAGGGCTGATGTTTTGTCTCAAAGAATAGAGATGATGACCGACCAATTTGGGTACCGTCACCAATGGGAGCAGATCCACCG
>Ga0209929_1000004_pt1 | contig 106598 bp, 115 predicted proteins | sample SalPon2_C_H2O_MG_2_FD_185731 | JGI IMG/M metagenome (GOLD analysis project Ga0209929, IMG submission 185731) | Salt pond water microbial communities from South San Francisco under conditions of wetland restoration - Salt Pond MetaG SF2_C_H2O_MG... ... | reverse complement strand
ACGAGTTCAACTGAGCATATACTGTAAGAGTAAGTTAAACAAAGCAAGAGGGCTACAAAATGGGCACACGTTCAGCAATTGGTTACAAAACTCCACAAGGCACAATCCGTGCAAAGTATTCACACTACGACGGCTACCCTTCCTACACAGGCGCAATGTTGCAGGAGCACTATCAACAGGCTCGCAAGATTGCACAGATGGTAGAGCTAGGCGATCAGAGCTTCCTAGAAAAAGAAATCTTCCCTGTAGGCGAACACAGTTTCGAAAAGCCAGAAGAAGGCTGCACAATCTTCTACGGACGCGATCGCGGCGAGTCTAATGTAGACGCACAAGAGTTTGACAACTTCGCAGACTTTGTAGACTACTATGACGGTGCAGGCTGCGAATACTTTTATGTCTACGACGGACGCAACTGGATTGTAAACGATCACTGTGCAAAAGACGCAAACGGCTTTTATGTGTTTGACTTTGTAGAAACGAAGATTACTAGCACAGCAGGAGCCGCTTAGGCCCCGCTAATAGGAGACTCTTATGGCAGGCGCTGACAACACCAAGACCGTTTATGTCACAGTGGCGTTGGAGGTCCTCAGGGACGCTGACGTCCAGGACATCATGAGCGAGTGTGATTACTCGTTCGAACATTCCGATATTGTAGATACAGAACTTATGGGAGAGACTGACTATGCCTAACTGGTGCAACAACTCAATCACGATCTCAGGATCAACCGAAACTATAAAGACTCTGTGGGAGGATGCACAGCAAGGCTCGGGACTGCTTCAAGCAATGGTTCCACCTCCTGAGAACATGTTCCACGGCAACCTAGGTGAAGCAGAACGAGCAGAGTGTGCTGAGAAGGGCATCCCTAACTGGTATGACTGGCAAGTCGCCAACTGGGGCACCAAGTGGGATGTAGGTCTTGACGGACTAGAGTTTACGGACAATGGTGACGGCACTGCCAGTATTGAAGGCTGGTTTGATAGTGCATGGTCGCCACCCATTGACGCTTACTCTAAGTTCTGCGATGACATGGACGGTGTGCATCTAGAAGCATACTATCAAGAGAGCGGTATGTGCTTTGTAGGCTACTGGGATTCAGAAGGTGCAGACGATCACTACGAGTATGACGGTGCAACCTCAGACACTGTTCGCAACATGATCCCAGAGTATCTTGTAGACCACTATGCACTTGATGAGCAACTTGCAGAATGGGAAGACGAAGAAGATATGGAAATGGAAGCTGACACCTCAGACCTAAGCCCCAACACTGTGTAAGTTATTGATATGCAAGGGAATCTTTTTGGTTGACAAAGAGGTTCCCTGAGCATATACTGTATATAACAGTTAGGCAAACGGAGGGCTCCAATGGCATACTATACTCACACAAAGGATCCGATCGGAGTGTTCGTTGAGCGGGACACCGGCAATTACTTTGAGTTCTCTATCAATGAGGATCATATGGCTGCTGACGAGATGGGCGGATTCACTCACAAGGTTTGGGTAGGTGATACTATTGGCTCTCCATATCGCTACGCTGTGGTCATGAAGACTGTGGCTTATATTGCTGTAGACGAGGACGAAGATGGTCCTGTAGTTGAGAAGTGGTATTTGAAATCCAATAAGGAGTATGCACTATGATGGACCTGTGGGACGAAGTGATTCACCAGATCGAGAACGACCTTGAAGATCGTGACACAACAGCACTCTACGAGATGCTGCAACGTGTGCCCAAAGATGTGCTGATAGCATATCTGCCAGAAGAGCGTGAATTTATTGTTTCTGAAAATTAGGGGTTGACATTTCCTACAGTGATGCTATTATAAGAGCATAAGTTAACAAAGAGGGTAGCAGTATGTTACAAGCAATCAAAAGTTTAACAATCGGCGCTGTAATTGGCGCAGGTATCTTTGCAATGGTAGACTATGCATTTTCAATTCCAGACGTGCTAGTCAGCTACGAATCTAATATGTGCCAGCAGGTTCAGAACTATGACTCTGTGCTGTTCGGTACTACTGCGTATTCCTGCGAGAATATGCCTACCAAATTCAATCACGTATGGGTGAAGTAATGGTCGATGAACTTCAACTTATCGAACGTCTTAACGGCCTACGGGCAATCTTAAAAACAAACACGGATCTAGCTGATGTGATCCTGCTGGGAATGATCGAAGAAGCAGAACAAAAGGTTGCTCGCTTCGAGAAGCAAATGCAGGAGGACATGTTCGACAACGTTCCTGTTTAACAGGTTCGGGCCTATAGCTCAATTGGTTAGAGCACCGGACTCATAATCCGTAGGTTCCGAGTTCGAGTCTCGGTGGGCCCACCATTAACTGCCCTTAGCTCAGCTGGATAGAGCAACAGCCTTCTAAGCTGTGGGTCGTAGGTTCGAATCCTACAGGGCAGGCCAAATTCGGCCGCGTGGTGGAATTGGTAGACACAAGGGACTTAAAATCCCTCGCTCGTTTGAGCATGCCGGTTCGAGTCCGGCCGCGGCTACCAAAAAAAGATGAAAAAAGTGGTTGACAAACCTGTAGAGTGATCATATACTGTATATAACAGTTAGGAAATAGCAAAGAGGGCACACTATGTTAGTAATTCGTCAAAACCCATTCACTGGTAAAGTTAACTCACGTGATTTAGATATCACGGACGAGCAGGTAGCTGCTTACGAAGCAGGTGCGCTGCTTCAAAACGCTTTCCCAAACCTCTCAGCAGACGATCGCGAGTTCTTCAAAACTGGCATCGACAACTGGGACGAGATGTTCGCGGAGGAGTCATGAAGACTCTTCTTAAGATAGTATTGGTGCTGGTCTTGTGGCAAACAGGTATACTGAGCAGCATCCTACTATTCTTGGGCGGTGTGCTGCTTTGGGCTGCTGCACTGCTGCAACCCAATTATTTAGGAGTAATGTAATGGCTATCTGCCCAGAGTGCTTTTCAAGAGAGAAGTCGTTCTTTGCAGGTCGTTGCGAAGAGTGTAATCAACCTGTTGGGTTCTTACGACAGTTGATTGTTCAGGTAGCTTGGTACACTGTTTACGTGGCTGTAGTAGTTGGCTCATTTAGTTTGCTCTTAATGGCAATTAGTGGTTGACAAACGTTACAAAGGCTGTATACTAGTAGAGTAAATTAAATATTGCGAGGGCAAGATGCAAAATATTAGAATCACAGAGGGTACGTATAAGATACGGGGCAAAGATGCAGACATGGCAGGTCTTGTTTTTCCCCTAGTTGAAGAGTTTAAAGTAGGCGCCAAAGGCGGCTATGTAACAGTAGATGGATCTGCTGTAAACGGTTTTCCGGACCGAAACATCAAAATCAAGGTGTTAGGCCCGGAGGGTTACGAGCTTGTAGGTCAAGATGTCAAAGCTACCGAGCGCGAAGAGTCAGACGCTGAGATTGTTGAGCGCATCCGCGAACGGTTTGATATGCTTAAAGACATGACCAAAGCCGTCAAGAAGGGAGACGTTCGTGCAATGATCGTATCCGGCCCTCCGGGCGTAGGGAAGTCACACGGTGTAGAAGAAGTACTAGACCGTTACAAGACTATGGAAACCCTCGGTGCTGGAAAATCGTTTGAGGTCATCAAAGGCGCAATGAGTCCAATTGGACTGTACTGCAAGCTTTTCAATATGGCTGACAAAGGTAAGGTAGTGGTGTTCGATGATTGTGACAGTATCTTCCAGGAAGAGTTAAGCTTGAACATCTTGAAAGCTGCTCTAGACTCTAAGAAGACTAGAACGATCCACTGGAACACTGATAGTTTCAAGTTGCGCAACGAAGGCGTGCCAGACAGCTTCAAGTTCGAAGCAAGCGCAATCTTTATTACCAACCTGAAGTTTGACAAAGTCAAAGGTAAGTTGCGTGAGCACTTGAATGCATTAGAATCACGCTGCCACTATATGGATCTTACCATTGACACAGATCGTGACAAGATGCTGCGTATCAAGCAGGTCGTGTCAGACGGTATGTTGAACAACTACAAGCTTGACGATGAAGTCAAAGAAGAGATCATAGACTTTGTAGATGTCAACAAGAATCGCCTTAGAGAGCTGTCGCTAAGAACAGTGCTCAAGGTGGCGGACTTGGCCAAAGCATTCCCCGACAAGTGGGAAGCGATGGCTGAGAACACTGTGATGCGTAGAGCCTAGCCCTCACGCTCCGCAACGCAGTACAGAGCAACGACCGCCCTCATCGTTGCTCAAGGGAAGAAGGCCGTTAGAAGCTGGATCCCTAAGGTAGTTGGACAGAGCAATGCCCTCACGCTCTATCCAACAGTTTAGCCCGGGTCGGACATGCCCTCGTCCAATGGCCCGGGCTATTTTTTAATCTTTTTGTATCTTTTTGGTTGACATTTGAGAAGAGAGATACTATATTATATGTATAGGGCAACAAAGAAAGGGCCAAACAATGATTAAGATTTTTAACTCAGCTTACCGCAACACAGACGAGCGTTTGATTGCACTAGACGAAGTTAATATCCACACACAAGGTATTTGCCAGTTTACTGCAAAACCCTACATCTTGTTTGAGCACAAAGACTTTCCTCTAGGTGCACTACAAGCAGAATTTGACGGAACTTATTGGGCATGTGACTTATGCTAGAATCAGTATTCGAAAAGTACAGAGTGATGAAGCTCGCAGAGATCTACGAAGAGATCGAGCGTATTGAACACGACGAATCTATTGATCTTGAAGAGAAACGTTCTCGTTGGCAAGAGCTAAACAGCATATTGAACTGTCGTCAAGCCAACGAGGATATGGACCGTCCTTGCTAAGTCATTGATATCATTAGAGATCTTTTTTTCCAAAAATGGTTGACAAACGAGGTCTTAGATCGTATACTGTATATAACAGTTAGGGCAAAGGGCTAAACAAATGAAAAAATTCTTAATCAACTCCACAAGCACACTAATGTCAGCAGCCGTAGTAGGCGGCGCACTATTGCTTGCTCCAGCACCTGCCGAAGCTAACGACGAAGTCAAGAACATCCTTACAGCAGTTATTGTAGGTGCTATTGTCAAAGAAGTGTTCTACGACGACGAGCGTGGCGAAGGCTTAGAAGGCAATACACCTTGGGGTTCTGAACACAATCCAATCAACGAGCGTCATCGTCCAGGCTACTCAAGTGGTGCAAACGATCCTCGTGTGGTATGCGGTACTAAGGTTATCCGTCATGGTAACTATGCTGAACAAGTAAAGGTCAACTGCTACGGTCAGGTATTATCAACTCGTATCATTCGTAGATAATTTGCAAAAAGGGGTTGACATCTCCCCAAAAGGTGTTATAATGTACTAACACTTAGAGATAAGTGTAATTTTAAAACTAAAGCCTAAGGAGGCAAACTATGTCATTTACTACTATTAAAGCAAGCCAGAAGACTTTTCTTGAGAACTATCTTCGTGGCACTGGCAAGACTCTGACATCGGCTGACGCTTCAGCTCGTTTTGGTATCCAGAATCTCCCAGCACGTATGAGCGAGTTCCGTGAGCATGGCTTGAATGTCCGTGTTGACACTAGCTCAGTAGGTACTGCTCGTTATGCAGTGTCCGCTCGTGACGTTACTGGTAGTCGTGCAAAGAAATTTGCATAACACCTTAATTTAATCTAAAAAAGGGGTTGACAAATGTCGCCCCTTTTGCTATTATATAAACATAAGTTAAACAAAGCGAGGGCAAACGCAATGACAAACTTCCGTAACGTAGCACTAGAGCTTGTAGAGAATGGCGTAGTATCAGCAGAAGAACTGTTGACTATGGCGCTCAAGTACATGAGCAACGATGACGTTGAAGACATGCTTGACTCAAACGAGTTGAGTGAACGCTTCATGTGTGACATTTATGAAGATGATGGACAACCCACATGGGAGCAGGAATGGGCAGACTTTGGAGAGTCATATGAGTAATCCTATCGAACGCTTGGAGCAGATCCAAGAAGAACTGGCCGCACTAGGTGCAGAAGCTGCTGAAATTTTCCAAGAGAACTTTCCCAGCTTGCACGATCAGGGAGAAGCCTACGGTGCGTTTGAGTTTGGTGTTAGTTCTAACCCTTATGATACAACCTTAGCGAGCTTGATTGAATCAGCTCAGGGCAGGGAACAGGCGGATCATGATTGATCTGTGGATAAGGGCAATGGCCGTGATAGCGGCCGCCATTATCCTGGCCGCACTCATTGGCAAATTTTTTGGTTGACATCTCCCCAAAAGATGTTATTATAGTATTGTAAGTTAAACAACACAAAGGGCAAACGTTATGAAGACTTATATTTGGGCAGTAGATGCAGGACACGAATGGCTTGCAGTCAAGATCAAAGAACTCCAAGAGCTTAATATCGCTCACAAGATCTCAGCATACTCATACATGAAAGGTGGCACTGCGTACCTAGAAGGTGACTGTGATGCGGCTGTATTCTTTGCGGCGTACAAACAGAAGCACGGTGTTGAGCCCAAGACCAAACAAGGCAAGCATTGGGATCGTCAACCTTGTCGTTCATTCGCTCAGTATCAAGCACCAGTATTCAAGCCAGGCAAGATCCTAGACGAGACCATGCGTGAACCAGGCAACGTGCTCACCAACTACATAGAGCAGATGAACAGCTGGAACAGTATCTTCGGAACAGGACCTGTGACATTCCCACTAGACGCTGAGTCAGCACAAGCAATTGGCTCTAAGCTGGACGGCGAACTATCACCAGAGAACCTACACTGTGATGGAGAGATCAGCCACGCAGAAGCGATGAAGAAGTATAACTTCCTTACTAGTGTACTGGACGAGCTCAACATCTACTGTGATGCGAATGCTATCCAACGTCCTACAGTGTACGAAGCATAAGGCAAATTAGGGGTTGACAGTATGCGCTTTAGAGTGCATACTGTATTTGTAACGTTAACAAAGCAAGAGGGCTAATTGATATGAACGTACAAGATCTTAAAGCAATGGTAGCAGAAGCACAAGAAGCCGCATACGAGGCAGCTGATGCATTTGAGAAGCAATACTTCCCCGACGGTGGCTGGGGTGCTTGTGGCTTTGCTTGGACTAACCTGTACGAGCACAATGGTGTGCGTCTTAAAGGCAACACCAAGCTAGGACGCTTGCTCAAGCAAGCAGGTGTAGAGCAGGACTGGCAGCGTGTGTTCTCTATATGGAACCCTTCAAAGTATCCTACACAGAATGTGGACACACTAGAAGCAGGTGCACGAGCAGCCGCTGAAGTGTTCAAGCAGTATGGTTTCACTGCTTATGCGGGCAGTCGACTAGACTAATCCAGCAGGCTAGGCTGAGGGCTACGCAGTAAAGTAAGTCGTAGCCAACTAGTACAGGTACCAGCAAGTATACAACACACTCGACCGCTTGCTGGTATCGATACAAAGAACTGAGTGTGGGAAAGATGCTTATCGGAAACGGTAAGCATTTTTTTTGGCGGTGGGGTGAGAAAAAGAAAAAATTTTTTCTGAGGGGTGAGGGGTATATATTTTAAAATTGCTTTTAATACTAGTATAAGCTTAACGGCGCTTTTTAAAAACTGGGTGATGCAAAATCACCACCTCACTTCTATAAGTACTTCACCACAATTTTTTGCGCGGCAAATTTTTTTCAGTGTAGAACCCATTTCGGACAGTGAAGGCGAGCCCTATAGCCTCTTAGACTGCGTACGAGCGTCATACAGCGAAGCTAAACGCATACGAACGCTAGTGAGTGTGCGTAGAACTACTTTGTAGTTCTCTTTTGTGTGTGCTTGTACAAGGTCCTCTTAACTGTGGCAATCACGATGTTTCTAGCATAAGTAAGTGTGTATGCACAGTGTAGATCACAGTTTGAACACTCACGTCTTACACGCTACAAGCACACTAGCTATATAGCTCAATGCGAACTAGCTGACTACACTGTGTATACGTTTGTTTATTCAGAGTATATGCATGTACGAAATAAAACTTATATTCAAATCATTCAAACAGTTTGAACCATCATTAACGTATATAGAGTCAATCACACACTGTGCTACAGTAGAACTATTCTTGCGAGGAATACACACTTCACAAACTAGCGCAAGTCGTATAGCATTTGAGAGTGAAAAAGATCGTACACTAGGCATGCTCATACTCAGTGCAAACTCAAAGTTTACTGCCGTCGTAGTTTAAATAAGACTCATCTTTTCGCTAATCTATGTTTACGGGGCATTGCAGTGCGTTGTTTTCAGTCTGTCGTTATGGTTGGAGTCTTTTTGTATCTTTGTGTGTGCGTAGTATCGTTGTAGTGGGCCACTAAACAATGTATAGAAATATGCCTATGAGGAATCCTATGTTAAGACCTATTGAACAGTATATGGCTAGATCTTTGAGGAATGAACGCTGTACATATTCTTGTGCTTGCATACTAGATATTTAGCAGATTTGCGCTGAGTAAAACACTGTTGTATACTGTTGTTACAAGTGTTTTACCGCTTCGCGGCTCTAGGGATCTAGCGCAGGCGGCTTCGCCGTTTTTGGGCTTAAACGCTTCGCGCTGTTAGGTCGTACTCGAAGTTTTGGCATTCTTCGCCGCGTTGTATCAGTACTGCTCCATTTCTAGTGTGGAATCGTTCTGCAACTCGTGTTAGGGGTGATAGTGTAACAAAACGCTTTGTGTTAGGTCGATCTGTGAGTATTTGTTGTGCTGCATCAAATATAATGGATCTTCCTGCACCTCTGTCATAACTCCACACTGTATAGAACACAGCAATACTACCTTGAGCACCTTCTTGGCATGCTGCTTGACTCATAACGTCCAATTCATGTTCTGTTGTGGGCACCTGATTGGTGTAGGCGCAACACAGTACAGCTCTTGGATTGTTTTGCGCATCAAGTAGCACAAAGTTTTCTCGCCCAGGCAAAGTTCTAAATTCTTGAGTTATCCAAGGACGAACAGGATCGTCTTTGAATAGATTGTAGTAATTGCTATCAAGAATTTTGAGCATGTGTTATTCATCTCCAAGATTATTTAAAAAATCGCGCAGTTTGGTCGAGTCAGTTTTGGCACGTATCTTGCCTATGCCATCGCCTTCAGTTGGATCATCTGATGTTGTAGTCGGAGTTGTTGGCGCACGTTTGAGTGTGCTCAGTATGTTTGATCCTGTGCTTGTAGTGTGTGAGCTGTTGTCATCGTCTTCGCCCAAGTCACGTATGCGTAGGCTGTCCACATCAAACTCTAGATCAATCTTTTGTCCTACACCACTTGATGAACGTGTCTTCATAAGTTGTATTTGATAGCGTCCACGTTCACGCATTGCTCTACTAGTAAATATACCAATCAAATTGTCTGCTGTGTTAATTTTACTAATACCACCTGAGATGTGCGAGTGATCAAATTCAATTTCTTCTACTGATGAACGATTCAACTGCGATGCTGTGACAAAGATACAGTTCAGTTCCATTGCTAGGTTGCGTAGTTCTTCTGACACATACTTGTCTTTGACAAACAAATTTTCTGCTGAAATCTTAGCTGCAATTGGGTGCATCAAATCTAGATAGTCTATAAGCAGTACATCTACTTTGCGTCCTGTCTTAATTTCATACTCTTTCAAATATGCTCTAATGTCGTTTGCGTTCTTTCCTGTAGGCATATATTTGACTTGGAATGCTCCACTCTTTTTGCCAATCATTTTAACTTTCATTTCAACATCATCGATGCTCTTAAACACATCACGACTTGGAATATCAGTGGTCATTGAATCAAGACGCATACTAACTAAATTCTCTGAAAGCTCAAATGTCAAGTACAGTACATTCATACCTGCCAAACACCAATTCACACCCATGTTTGCTAAGAACAAACTCTTACCACTACCTGATCCGCCTGCAAAGATATTAAGCTCACCTCTGTTGAATCCACCAAACAGTTTCTTGTCTAGTGCAGGCCAACCTGTAGATACCTGTCCGTTCTTGTCTTTGATTGCTTCTAGTCGTGCTCTTGGATCTGCAAAGTAGTCTGTGCCTAGATCTTTTTGCAAGCCAATCTGTACTGCTTTCTTAACCAAATCCTCAACCGGGCCATACTCCCCTTTTTCCAACAGATCTGCGCTATCAAGGATGGCCTTTTCCAAAGCCTTGTGTCTGGAGAAGGTTTCGAACTCTTGAAGTAACCAGTCATAGTGATTCTCCTGTAGTTGCCCTGGATTTTTTAGTTGTGCATCTGTTGCAGCATTGATCATATCAAATGTAGGAAGTGCATTGTGTTCTTCTACATAGTCTTTTAGAAACGTTGCTGGCTCTACTAGTCGTCTGTCAAATGTTTTAGGATCAAACACACCTTGACAGCGTACAAAGCTCTCAGCGTCTGTCATAAACATTTCTAGATATACTTTCTGTATATCATATCCGTAGTCAGTGTTTTGTCTAGTCATTTGTTTCCTGTGAATACTTTTACATCATACATTGTAGCAAACTCTTGTGCATCTGTCAAGTTATTAACCATTGGTTTGCCTTTAATATTTAAACTAGTGTTTAATAACACAGGGCATCCTGTTTCTTCGTACCAACGTTCTAGCAATTTTCTAAAGCCCACGCTTTGATCTTTAGAAACTGTCTGTACCCTAGAGGTGCCGTCCCCGTGGATGATTGCAGGTAGTCCAGGATCTGTGCAAGTTGCAGTGTATTGCATAAAGGGTCCTGTGGGCCCATTGAAGTAACCTCCAACGTGCTCTGCAAGTATCGCGGGCGCAAACGGTCTAAACTTTTGTCTTCGTTTGATTTCATTGACTCTGTCTTTAACGTCTGCACCTCTAGGGTCTGCAAGAAGGGAGCGATGTCCAAAAGCTCTAGGGCCAAACTCTGCTCTGCCATTAGCCACACCGCAAATACCGGTAGTAAGAAGTTCTTGTAATGCTTCTTCAACAGGGTAGTCTCCTTCTATTTCGTAACCTAGATATACATGATCCATGGGTATAAACTTTTTCTTGTCTGCTAGTACACACCCTATAGCTGACCCTGCATCTCCCGGATTGGGCATAATCCATACGTTACCAAAATACTTATGAGCTATACTATTAGCTGAACAATTTAATGCACACCCTCCCATAAGTACTAAGTTGCGACTAGGTAAGAACTTGCTCCAGTATTCTAGTAAATTCTCTAGTATGTATTCATATACCTTTTGAGTTGCTGCTGCGATATCAAACATGTCTTGTTCTGTAGTAAGATCAGGACGCCACCATTTACACCCTCTATGTAGATTGTGTTTAAATCTAACTTCGTCTTGGTGCAGGTATAGTATAAAGTCGTTTAGTATGTCTTCAAACAATCTATCAGCATTACCATATGCTGCCATGCCCATTAAGATGTATTCGTCTTCGTTGGGTTTAAGTCCTATACGTTGAGTCATAGCACTATACCATAAGCCTACGCTGTGTGGATATCCTTGACTAGATACGCGAGTCAGTTTTTCTTTGTTTCCAGTCCATACCGTAAGGGTTTCAAATTCTCCAATGCTGTCGATACATAATATCGTAGCATCTCTAAAAGGACTAGTATAATACCCGGCAGCAGCATGAGAATGATGATGATCCACTGTACGTAGAGGAGCAGTAATTCCGTAACTTTTAAGATACTTACGTATATTGTTTTCTTTAAAACGCCATCCTTGTCCTGCTTGTAACTGTCTAAGACTCTTTTTAAAGGGTCTTTCATACCAAATAACTTCATCAGGATCGCCCCATTGACGTGCATATTCTACTATTTCTTTATTTAAGTGTGCATCGTTTTTAATGCCACTAAAGCGTTCACTGTGTGCAGCAAACTTTAATTCGTTGCACACAAAAACAGATAATGCAGCATCGTGACTATTTGCACTTATTCCCCAAGTAATCATTTGTAAATAAACGGATCCTGTTCGCGTAGTTTTTTAATTTTGCGTCTAAATTCAATTTCTTCTTTTATACGTCTGTAAGGCCAAGTAATCCATGACCAAATTATTTTTAAATATTTTTTGATGAAAACCATGTTTTTGCTCTCAGTTTAATTTTAATCGGAGACTCTTCTGCCGCCGATATTATGCTATACAATGTATATAGCCTTCCGTAAAGGTTGACTGCATCATTTATGTCTTTACAACTTTTATTCCAGTCAGGCATACTTACTTGCCAACCATTTTCAATAGCTTTAAAAATAGTATCTCTACCAACAACATCTCTGTCAGGCACAAATATAATAGGTTTGTTTAATCTAGCCAACATCATTTGCTGTTGCTTTGATAAACTATGTGCTCCGCCTAATGCACAACCTTCTACATGTATTGCATCAATTGGTCCTTCGCACAATATACAAAAAATTTTGCTTGGACGCTGTTCGTCTATATTAAACACAAATCCAGGTTGAACTTCTTGTAAATATTTAGGCTTTTTATCTTTCTTAACAGTACGAGCAATCCACCCTACTATCCGCCCTTCGTAATAGTATGGAATAATAAATTTATCTCTAAATTGCGGACTAGGAGACCAATAATAATCTATATCATCTAGACTTAAATTTCTTTTAGCCATGTATGTAAGTACTTCATAAAGATCATCACTTACGTCTTTTATATCTTTAATTTTCTGTGCTCCTTTGGGCAACGTTATAGTTTCAAACGTAGGTAGTACAGTTTTAAATTCTTTAGCGTCTTTATTTTCATTTTGACGCATAATATCAAATGCTATCTTTGTAATATTATCATCAGATACACCTATCCATTGTAAAAACAACTTCATATTACGACTCAATGGACGACCAGGTTGCCAACTAGTTTTAAATCCACAATTAAAACAATGATAGCTTATTCCATCATCTGCTTCGATGATTCCTCCTCGTTTTCTTGTATCACGAGTATGACCTCTTTCAACACAACAAGGTGCATTAAATGATGTCCACCCGCTAGGAGTTTTCTTGCTATTGCTAGGAAGGGTCCATCTTATATGATCAACTAATAAACTCATAATAATATTATAGCGTATGAGCTATTACTTGTCAAGTAATTAATTAATATATAAGGCCGTATGCTATACACCATAGCTCTAGTCCAAGCTTGTATATAACATAATAGAGCATCGGTGACGCCAATAGAGCTGCCCAAAAAGCAGGTTGTTTTGTTAAATGTTTCATTAAAAATATTTCCTAAAGCCCAATGTAAAGTTACGCCCTAGTTGGCTATAACCATTTGGTCTTTCAAATTGTTTGTTTGTAATATTATATATGCCTGCAAACATCTCTATGTTATTTTTTTCATAATTAATTTCAGCATCAAGTGTAGTAACTCCGTCAACATATATAGGCATAAATGTTTTACTGTTAATATCTCTGTGCTTACCAAAATAATTTATATCTACAGAATACACTGTATTTTTTATAATTTTAGATATTGTAAAATTATTAATAATTTTTGGCCGTCTTAATTTTTGCTCGCCGTCAGATTGTTTGGCAAGAGTATAAGAAAAATTATTTAATAAGTAGAAGCCATATATTTCGTATGTTAACTTATTTTCTATTCCTTGAGTATGACTTTGTCTTTGATCATTAATATATGTACCGTTATAAATTATTGCATTATTTTCTTTAGTTACAAAAAATGCTGTATCTGAAAAATAATTAGAATATCCGACTTCGTAGTTTATTGTCGATTCTTCTTTTAAAGAAGGATTACCTGTGAATCCGTAGTTATCTTGACCGTACATTTCATATAAAGTCGGAATTCTAAATCCTGTAGATATACTGCCTCGCCATCCATCCTTAAATACTCCAACTCTACCTGTTATTTTTTCTCCAAAATTATCAATATTATCATATCTTATTCCGGTTGATAAAACTAAAGAATTTAGATGAATTGTATTACTGTTTACAAACAAACCTGTTGTTGTTCGTTTTTTATCTACACTACTTGTATATGGATATTGTCCTCTAATATTTACTAAAAAATTAGCATCAACTTTTTCTAGTTCACTACCAATAATTACATCAGTGTTTTTGTAATTAACCATATATGAACTATATAAAGAATTTACTTTGCTTTGATAATTTCCTTCTAGTTCATTGTCTTTCGTATATGTTCTTTTATGATTAGAATTGTTAATAACAAATCTTATAACATCGTTATTATAATCTAATTGAGTATTATTCCAATTCCATTCACCTGTATAATTTTTTGTATCATACATAGAATCTAAATTAGTAAAATTAGTTTCGTTAATATGATTTAATCTTATATTACCGTATTGGTTAGGATATAAAATATTTAAATTTAAGTTTTTGTTTTTGTACGGATCAGTTTCTTCACCATTAGGATATACACTTATACCATTGGTAGATTCTGCTTGTAAGTTTATAGTATAATCAATATCAGAAATATTGTCAGAGATTTGAATTTGACCTTTTACTAAGTTATTACTGCCTATAGTAGAAGATACATACGAACGAGTTGATATATCTGATATTAGGTTTACTACGCCGCCTGCAGCATTTGCTCCATATAAATTACTCATAGGACCTTTGTATATTTCTATAGATCGAATACCAGTAAAATTATGTTGACCTATATCATCTGTACTTGTTGGACTGCTGTGATCTTTTATAGGAATTCCATTAAGTGTGATCAAACTTTGATCGCTATCTGTACCTCTAATATACAACGAACTCATTTGACCTTTTGGTCCACTGGTTACAACATTTACACTAGAAACATCGTTAAGCGAGTTTGAATCAACAATATCGTATGAATACGTACTACTTGCTACCGACGAAGGAGTACGATCTGCATATACATATATAGTAAGTTCTGTGGCATGTACTGAAGGTACAAAAAAAGCCGCACATAATGCAGCTATAAATATTTTTAATTTTATCATAAGTTAAGTATACGATAAAAACGTCAATTTGTCAATCAGTTTCTTACTAAAATTTTTGTTATTTTATCTGCAGGATTTGCGTTTGCTACAAATCTAATATGACTAAACACACCATTAAAGTTAACGGGCTTTGGTTCCGTTTCACTACCTGTAAATGTAAGCGTTGTAATATCTGCCCACTGTGTGCTTTCTGTAACTTGGTTATCAAGAGTAGCCTGTACTACTACATCGCCGCTGTATGACGCTGTATACACTGCTGCGGTGTGTAGAGCTTCATTACCGTTAATAGCAGGTTGTGCAGTAACAGCTTCACTTGTCCATTCGTCAGTTACTGAATCTACTTTTGTAAATGTGTCTACATTGTATGATGCTTTTGGGCCTGGAAACGTCGAACCGTTAACAAAAATGGTTGCATCATTATCAAAGTTAGAATGACTGTATGTAAGTGTTTTTGTATTATCGCTGTCAACAAGATATATATTATATGATAGATACTGTTGTTTTACATTTAGTAAATCGTTCTCTGTAATTGTAACTTGAAATAGACCTCTAGTTAAAGAACTATCATTTCCGACAATTGCTACTCCGTCGTGTTCAATTATCATAGTTTGATTTTCATCAAACGCAACAAACTTAGGTGTTAGTGTAGATAAGTCAATCGGTTTTTGGTCTGCGTTCAAAACTCTAAATTCTAATTTGTTATCTATTCCTTTATATACTTGTAAATGTCTACTATACACTGGTCTATACTCCGTGACGAATCCTGTTTCATTAACTACAATTGTTGATCTATTTGAGACTAAATATCTAGGTATTAATTGCATAATGTATTTATTGAATGTTAACTAAAGATATACAAGAAAACTTTCCTTTTTTGTCAGTAGTTACTTATGGAGGTAACGAATACGTCGGCATCATTATAAATCAAGATGCTGCTGTAACAAGCATGTATGTGTATACTGATTTAAAAACTCAACAAGAACAAGTAAACTTTTTACAATGCGGAGAAGCATGGTGGTGGGAATCTAATAGAATGATTCCCATTAATATATTCTTAAAAAGAGATATGGATCCGTTTAAATATTCTATTATAACAATGAACAGCAAAGACGTAAGAGTTTTAATAGGACCCTGTGTTAATATAGGAAATATGAATGTTAAAAGGATTAAAAGACGTAGTGTGCAATTAGTAAGAAAACCTAAATAAAATAACTTCCGTATTCTTCGTAGTCAGCTTTGTAATATTCTTTTATAATTTTAATTTCGTCTTCGGTAGGAATAATATCCTTTGCTTTTCTGCTCATTTTATGTCTAACTATAGGAACATTATTATTTCCACTTACTTCTTTGATTAAATCAACAAATTCGGTATCTATGTTTTTAGTTAAAATAATATGAGTATAGTTTTTTGCTGTGCCTAAAATCTGTGTAAAAGGCAACGTGTGCTTGTAAATGTCTTTTGATTTTTTCCTAACTAATTCTATATTGTTTACAAAATCATTAAAATTTTTTATGTAACTTTGTACGTTGTCTTTATTTTTATTTGCTATTCTATCCTTATAACAACTTATAAAGCGTTCGACTGGATCTCGAACAATTGCTATTCTAACAGGAAAGCTATCCCAATTTTTTACATTTGAATAATATATTTCTTTCCATAAACCTTTTCTAATTAAAGGGTTGCGCTCGTCTCTATATTTAAAAGATCCCATTACAGGGTATCCCATTGTTGCTATAGCAGTGCTGCTTCCTGCCTTTTCTGCTACGCCTACTAGTATTTTATTGCCGTTATGATAAGTTAGCTGTTGTATCATGTTTGTTTATTAGATTCTCACAAATTAAATTTATATGTACTACTACAGCCATTGCATATGATATAGCATGTGCTTTTTTAAAGTAGTATTCATTGTTAGAAGGTTTTGTCCACACTTCCTTCATCACTGTATCCCACGGTTGTCCAATCAAATGCCTTTTTGCCGGTCTTATCATTGCTAGTACGGCTGCTAGTTGTTCTATTGTCTTTGGCTTCATTGTCCTTAATATGTCCCCATGTCCTGCGACGTGAAAGACTAGATTGTTGAAGTCGTTGTGTTCTAGAAGGTCCCATTGCGGTTGTGTCTCCATAAGTTTTTGTAGGTGTGCTTCATCTTTAACGTCTTTGTATATGCTTACGTTAAGAAAGTCTAGTTTAAAATAACCACGTTCTTCTGCTGTTTTATAATCAATTGTTGATAAATTGTCAACAGGATTGTGTGGAATTTCTGTAGCATATATTCCTGTATTATGCTTTTTGTTTGAATCTAGTTTGGCCACACGATGTTTTAATTTAGATAATAAAACGTCTCTGTTTGCAAAATCTATATCAATATCAGGCAAAACGTTTCTCCATCTTACGTGCTTTCTTTAGAGCCATATCCCATTTTATTTTTGAAACACGATCTTTAAATGTTACACCTTGTAAATGATCCCATTCGTGCAAATAACATTTTGCACTATATCCTTCAATTTTTACAATTTGTTCTTCAAGATTTTCATTCCAAAATTTAACAAGTATTTCTTTTGGACGGTTTACTTTTACAAATATATTAGGAAAACTCAAACATCCTTCTACATCTATTACTGTCTCTTTTGTATATTGAAGAACAGTAGGGTTAATGCATATTGTTGAATTATCTTTTTTATCGCCCATAACAAAAACTTGTGCGTCTAACCCTACTTGATTTGCACTTAATCCAATTCCATTACTTGCTAACATTAAATCAACCATTTGTTCTTTTAGCTCAACAGGATTAAATCCCGGCTCTTCAAGGTCAACTTCTTTTACCTGTTTGTCTAAAAATGGATTTGGATAGTACACTAAATTCATAATTTACCTTCTTCTCTTAATTGTGCTCTAATTTGTGTTGCACTTATACTATGTATCTCTTCGCCTAAGTCATGTTGTGTAAAGGTATAGCCAACACCACGACCGTAGCTAATGTCAACTATGTTTGGTACAAACATTATAACATATTCTTCGCCTTCTGTAAAGCCTCGATTTGCTAATCCTTGTACAATATTTTGTGTTACAGTTTCTACATCAAAAGGATTATCATCTTGCTTTGCGGTGCGCCCGCCGCCTGCATCTTTGCCTACAATGCCGCCAACATCGCGGATCATAATACATACTTGACCTGTTTCTAATAGTGCCTTTTTAAATAATGCTGTGTGACCATCATGCCACGGTTGCCATCTGCCCAGCATTTGTGCAGTAGGCTTTTTCCAATCAAATGCCATTTACAATCTCCTTTATCATTGGATATAATTTTTTTTGTTTTGCAAGTACCATAGCTACATCATGTCCACAATTTTGAATTGTATTTTTGATAACATTTGGAGTATCTGGCACCATGTTTAAGTGTTGTTGTTCACGTTCGTCATCTCCACTTATAAAATAATATTTTGTAGTATCATTAAATTTCATATGATCAAATTTCCAATCGCCGCCGTTGTGTTGGAATTTGATCCATTTTTTTTCGAATGGTACAATATAAGGGAGTACACTGTAAACTGCTGCAAAAGATATAACTGCGTCTACTTTAGTTACCTGTGCTAAACAATTAGCATTAAATGCACCTAAACTATTTCCTAATGCAATTACTTTTTGATAACCTTCTACTTTTTTAATAAGTGCAGGAACATCTATTTTATTAAAAAAGCTTCTTGCTTCGTCTATATAAAATAAACTATCAACATCCTTCCAACCACGAATTCCGATAAATTCTTCACCTATCGGCAATCCTGGTCCGGGACCGATGCCAGAAAAACAAATCACTATAGTATTATTCATTCTTTAAACCAAACTTAATATTTTTATACCAAACACGTTCGTGAGCATAATATAAAATAAATTTGATAACAAGATCAGCTACAAAAACAGCGCCAATTGCTTTCGGAGGTAATCCAAAGAACCATGCAATGAATGCTGTTGTGATGCTTGCAATAATTCGCCAAGTAATTGCTTTAGCTAAATGACGTTTGCGCTCAACCTTCTCCATTGCTGTGATCCGCCATATATTTTGATACAATTTTTACAAGTTGTTCGTGTGTATCATTAAACCACTCAGATACATGATAGTCATATTGACCTTTTTCTAAAGGAACATACATTGCATTTGTATCTTCAAATCGACCTTCTTTGATAGTGTCCATCCATACTACATAGTCAGCACCAAACTCGTCACGTGCCTTTGGAGTAGGTGCAACAAAATCTGCTACTGCAATTTTACCAGCTTTAACAATTCCATCTGCTAGATAACGCATACGTTGTGCTTGTCTAATTCTTCCCTCTGGTGTAAAATCCCAATCGTCGTATTCTGTTCTTATTGCGTCTGCGTTAATGTGTACTGCTCCGATCAATTTAGCGAACGGAGTAGCCAAGGTGGTTTTGCCGCTTCCAGGCAGCCCACATATTAATATTTTCATAGATTACTTTCCTTTGCTACATCTTTAACAAGTTGAACATCATTAGGTAATCGCTTAAAGCGTAGTGCCCAATGTTCCGGATTAATGACGTGGTAGACCATTTCTAACTGCTCGTCATTAAACTTACTTAGCATTTCTTTTCCGCTTGCACAATTAAGAATGAGCCAAGGAGAAATCTTTCCGTCTTTAATATCCCATACCGATCTATTTAAACTTACATAGTGAAAATAATGATTCCATGGAGCACTTTTATCTTCTGACCAGTCCATCATTGTTTTTACTGATCTTTCTAATGCTGTTGTAACATCTTCTTTAAGTATAAATTCTAAAACATACTTTTCGTATAATGCGTCTCTACACCAGTGATCTAATTTGACACCGCTTGTGACCACATAATCAATATATCGTTCAGGATATAAAGGTTTAACATTACTGATAAAACTACCAAACTTGACAAAAGCATTATAATAAGGAGATGAACAAAAGTCTTCATAAGTTTTTTCTTTTTTTGTTCCTGCACTTAATTTATAGAATCTTTGAAATGCATAAAAGCCGTGACGTACACGTTTTTCATCTTTTTGTAAAGCACGTCTCTTCTTTTCACACATATGCGCTGCAAGAGTTTTTTCTCTTACATAACCACTTCCGCAGTATTCGCAAACATATGGCTTATCAGAGTTTGACATCGATGTTATATTCTTCAGCCAATTGTTTGAGTTCTTTTTTTGTAGATGTTCTAGCAAGTAGTTCTACCTCATCTTGTTTCATGTTTGGATAAATTTGTTCTAGTAGTTTAATGCCTTTACTATTGTCAGCATTTTTCTTTTTAAAACCTATCCAAGGATGGAATTCGTTTTTGCCTGTGTTGCCACACTGACACAATAACAACCATTGTAGTTTTGCTTCTTTGTTGCCAAGTACTGCCCAGTTTTTATTATAGTATTCATTTGTTTTGAACACAGCAAGTTCTTGCTTCTCACGTGAGCCTTTTACACTGCTCATATATCTGTTGAGATTCCAAAGATCGCCTTTGATTTCTTTTTGGCCGTCTTCGCCAGCTGCATCATACAGTTCACGCATTCCGCCATCTAGTGCAGGAATCATTACTTTGAATAAATCAATATGTTTGTTGGGCATTCCACGTCTCTACATCTTCAGGAGTATTAATCTCAGTACCATTAAATTGTACACTCAAACAACCAATTTGCCAACCATTTTTTAACCAACGTAGCTGTTCTAAACTTTCTACTAGTTCTTCTTTTTCTACTCTTAAATGATTATATTGTTGTAATGCATTTTTACGATAACCATAGACACCTAAATGCCAGTCTCCATATCCTGTCATACCTCTGCCAAACCATAGTGCTCGGTCGCCTGCCCTAACCATTTTAACTGAGCTAGGATCATTTTGTTTATCTTCTGGCATTTGTGTAAACACTGTAGTAACACTATAGTTCTTAAGGTGCCATTGTGTTTTTTCTATTAATTCGGGTGTAACATCAGGCATGTCGCCTTGCACATTTATAAATTGATCGTATTCGTCAAACTTTCTACTAGCAATTGCTCCTGCACAACGTTCAGTACCATTTTGATAATCACCTAAGTCAAAGTATACTTCGTGATCAAAAAACTTTTCTGCAATACGCTTATCATCTGTAAGAACATATGTATCAAGTCCTGTTTTACGACAACGTTCAAATACGTGTCGTATCATCGGTATACTTCCTAAATTAACAAGGGGCTTTCCTGGAAAACGTGTGCTACCGTATCTAGCGGGAATAAGAATAGCTGATGATGTCACGTACTACCTCCTCAAAGTTTTCTAGTTTAAGCATGTTAGGTCCGTCACTAGGTGCATGATCTGGATCGGCATGTACTTCTAAGAAGAAGTTAGAAATACCGAGAGCACTGGCAGCACGAGCCAAACCAGGAACGTAATCCCTATTGCCGCCGCTACTGCCTCCATTGCCGCCTGGCGCTTGTACTGAATGGGTAACGTCAAACACGATAGGAACATCAAAATTATTGAGCATGTAATCCATGCCAGTAAAGTCAACGACAAGAGTATTATAACCATGAGTGATTCCCCTTTCTGTTATCCATACTTCTTTTGCACCTTCAGTTTTACTTAGTATACCCTTGACATCCCAAGGTGCTAGGAACTGTCCTTTTTTAATATTTACAATACAATTGGTCTTACAAGCGGCTTGTATTAAATCTGTTTGACGACATAAGAATGCAGGAATCTGTAATACTTCAACAATACCAGTTAACCATCCAATTTGATCAACTTCGTGTACATCTGTAAGTGTCTTTACATCTAACTCGTCTTTCAATGCAAGTATGTCGTGTACAAACGGGTGTAGTCCTACACCTCGTTTGCCGTTTACGCTTGTACGATTAGCTTTGTCAAAACTTGCTTTAAAATAATATTCAATGCCGTATTTGTCACATACACGTTTACACTCGCGAGCAATCTCTGCACTCTGTGCTAGTGTTTCGTGTTGGCACGGACCTGCAATAATTCTCAATGGTTTCTCCTTCCGTCAAATACACAAATAAAATAACAACCTGTTGTACCTGCATACACACGATGAAAGACTCCGTCTTGTATTAAGACTGTGTCGCCTTCTTTTATATCAAATCGTTCATCGTCTATTTGCATTACTCCGTGTCCTTTTACAAATATGTATACTTCTTCTTGACCTTCATGCTTGTGTCCTGTTGTTGATTTACCAGGTTTTAAGTTTGTACTGCTTACTATTAAGTTGTTAAGAAGTGTGTTGTCTTTTACAACATAGCGATCGTCTGCTTTTACAACTTCTCCTCCTATATCCCATTGTTCATACTTTGTCATTTATCCTCCTTGATTATCCAATATGTTGTTACTAATTGATCCATAAGTTTTTTAAGAGTACTATTACTTTCACATAATTCGCATAGATCCTGCCATTCACCGTAATGTAACAACGAACCTTGAGCTCTCGCAATTGCGCCAGGATCTCCTCCTACTACCCATCTTGGAATTTTATTATGAGGTGGATCTCTATATCTAGCATAAACTACGCCGTCAACTCTCTCATATATTAGTGCTTCATTTGGTATTAGATTTCCCAACTTGTGTTCCACTTGTTCTTCTTACAATATCATTGTGATTAAATTCTGCCCAGTATAGTTCAAATGCTACACCGTCTTCTATTCCTTCAAACTGATGAACCTTGCCTGGCTTGACTTGTGTAAAGTCACCTGGACCTAAAATAGTTTCATCAACTAGTCCTTGATCGTCTTGCCAAACACGCACAAGCATTTTGCCTGACTCTACAAAGAAGCCATTCCACTTAAACTGGTGCTCGTGTTCTGAACATTTGTATCCTGCTTTATATTCAATACGATGGAACTCTAGCACACCATTGGCGTGGATTAGTTCAGTTTGTCCCCAAATTTTACCTGCTTTCATTTTTTGTATCTCCTTATAATTTAAATGCAAATTTAAATGCAATAACTAATAATAGTATGTTTGTAAACATTATTTCAATTGCAAGAATAGTATGATACCAAATCCAACGAGTTTTATATGCGTTTTCTATAGTAATTTCTTCTGGATCAACATCATCTTTCATAACATCAATTACTACTGATTCTTTTTTTACAATGTCTTGTTCCTTTACTGTGACTATTTTTTTCAACCAATCCATTGCCATAATTTATTCCTTAATGATATAATCTTTAAAGTACTCTAGTGCTTCGTCCCAATAAATATATCCATGACCGTTTGGTATTGCAGGAACAAAACATAATGTCCATCTACCTTTATCGGTAGGATTAAATGTACTATGCAATACACCTACGTTGACTAAACTAGGCTTATTAGTGCTACTTTCAAACACTAGTGTACAATCTTTTTCTTCTGCAAGAACGTTAGTATGTTGTCTATGACTAAATGCATCAGCAGCATCTACGTCTACACCTTTATAATTTGCCTTAACCTCTTCGATGTCTGTAAAAACTTGTGTTTTGTTTGCTTCCCACCAGCGCATTACTCCTTCTTCTGGACCCCATGTAATGTTTATTTTTACGTGATCATCTAAAGTAGTTTCATCTGAATGAATAGGAAGTTTACCGCCATTAGGTGGTGTATAAAATACTTCTGTATGTCCTACATGTAAATTTAAACTTTCTAACCATTTGTTGACATTAACGTCAGTGTAATCATTAATATCAACATGCTTCATATCATCTGGGAAGTTGTTAAACATTTCTGGTTTTGCAATTTCAAATGGTAAATTTAAATATCGATGGTATCTATTTTCATACATTTAAAACAGCCTTGAGTAATCTATCACTTCGCACTGTCTGCTTATATCTTTTACAAAAAATGCACACAACGGTTTGCTTCCTTCTGTTATAGGTATACTTAGTAATTGTCCATTTTTCATTTTAGGAAAATACCATTTCACATCTGTATAAAAATTTGTTATTTTTATTGATCCAAATTCCATTTTATATCCTGACAAGGGATTAAACAAAAATGCTTCAAAGCCTCTGTCATTTATACTAGTTAAAGGTAATATTTCTACATCTGATCCTGCTTCGGAATCACCGATAGCAATATGCCAATCTACAGGTACTGTAAGTTCATGTCCATTTATTTCTAGTACCATAGCAGGTGCACTAAAAGACTCTAAAAAGATTAATGGTACAAAAAAGAAATCTGGATTTGCAGGATCACTGTTATCTAATACAGCAAATCTGACATCGTCATCTATTTGTTCTGGCAAGTCTTCTAAACTAAAAGACTTATCTTCTAAAGTTAATATTCTCATTATTAATTCCAATCCACTTTTTCTATTGTGAATGGGTATTGTGCTTCCTTATAAAACTTTTTGCGTTGTGTAAGGTGCCGCTTCGCAAACTTACAAGTGCTTGTAAGATCCCATATTTGCACGAAGTCTTTGTCCTTTGCCTTTCTAACGCCTCTACCTATACTTTGAATAACCCTAACAAACGATTTGCCGGGTTCAATAAGAACCAAATTAAAAATACGAGGAATGTTAATGCCCACCGCGGCCACACCGTAGGTTGCAATAACCACATGATTAGTTCCTTCATTGATTTCATCATACGCTTCCTTTCTATCTTTTAATTTAACGTCTCCTTTGACAAATGTACTGCCTGGTATTAATTCTTGTAGCATTTCGCCTGCACTAATTCTATCTACAAGTATTAGTGTGTTGCCTGATTCTTTTACTGTGTTTAATAGTTTGCCTATATATTCTACTCGTTCTTTATTTGTTACTAGATATTTTAATTCTGATTGATAATCACTATGTGCTTGTGTATCTATAAGTTGTACAATGTTAACGTGACATTGTGATAGTACACCTTTGTCTTGTAATTCTTTCGCTGTAATATTTCCTATCACGGGGCCTAATGAAGCGTGTATTGATTCAAACTCAAACTTTTCTTTTGGAACAGTTCCAGTAAGACCCCATCTGATAGGAGCGTTGCGTAGGTTGCGTGTAAGCAAGTTCTTAAGAACTTCTGCTTTTGCTTGGTGTACTTCGTCAACAATAATAGTGCTAACACCTTCTAAGAACTCTGCTAAACTTAATACAGCAGAACCATCTTTGTGCTTCTTATCAAGTATGTTTAAACTTTGCCAAGTGCATATAGTGTGAGTCTTACCTAGTTCTTTTCTGTCTCCGAAGTACACCCCTACGTCTAACCCACAATTGACATAATCTTCTTCTGTTTGTGTAACAAGTGATTTGTTAGGCACAATAACAAGACTACGTCCGTATGGCTCACTAATGTGTGACAGTGTTGCAGTTGTAATAGTTTTACCTGCACCTGTTGCAATTTCTTGCAAGCTCTGTGGGTTTTGTAGAAAGTTGTTGATTGCTGTGACCTGATAGTCACGTAGTATTATTTCTTCTCCTTCTACTGGATGTCCTTTAGGCCATACAACACCTTGGTCTGCCCAATAGCGTTCTGTAATAGGTTTTAGGTCTAATTTAATGGGATGACGTCTATCATCAATGTCTACGATTTGAACATTGTTCTTTTGCAGAACTTCCACAATAGTATCAAGATGATTAACGTAGCCAGTGCCGCCAATCCCAAAGAAAGCAACTTTGCCATCCCAGCGCCCGAGCTTATACTGAGGCATATATCGTGCGTAAGGCACTTCAAACTTGAGAGCATTCGCCAGTTTTCTGCGTACATCAACTTCTAATCCTTCTAGTTTGATGTTTACTTCATCTTCAATTATTAATTTACAACTAGCCATATAATCGTGAATACCTTCTAAATGGACTTATATCAGTCTCGTGAAATATTTGAAGATCTGTATAAAAATTTATAAATGCATTTATTTCTTTACTAACTGTGCTAGTAAAACTAAATGTAGTTATAGGTTTCCAATCATCATTTAATAATATTTTAGGAATCTTCTTTGTATTAATATAAACTATTTTTGTATTGTTGTCAACCCAATTATTTAAATTTCTTTCTTTAACATAATCATTAAAGTCTGTTGATCCAGACTGTCTAAATAAAACAGATTGAACTTCTGACGGTATTAGATCTCTAAAAAAGGTTTGAATAGCATGTAATTGTGTATCGGCTTTATGTTCTTCTAATAACACTAACAACGGAAATCTGTCTAAATTATAAATTTCTGACAAGATAAATTTTAAATCATTGTCGTTAGGGTTACTATGGAAAATTTGTTCTTTTCTAAATGCTATTTTTTCTGCCAAGGTAGTCGGAGTAGGACACTCAACAAAATAACCGTGTCGTAGTTGTCTATCTGCTACTTGTAAAAAATTTTCACTAGAAATTTCATTTATTTCTTTTATTAAATTATCATGAATATCTTTATGGCAGTTTACTAAATTATCGCCATCAAAATAAGGAATATACGATAATTTATTATTCACAATTTCTTGAATTGCATTATATCTTAGTATAAGCTCTTTGTCTATTTTAAATTCTTTATCTAAAAAAATGTCTAATATTTTTTTGATATTTAAATCTGTTAAACTAAAAAAATGTTCATGCGAACCTTTAGAATGATGATAGTGTTCACATTTATTAGAAAGACTTTGTATATCTATAATAATAGATTTTTTAAAGGGAAATCTAATTTTTATCCATTGTAATTGATCATCAATTCCTTTTAATGGAATTTCATCATTATCCTTACATATTTTAATGTACTTACTTCGATCAATTTCTCTTAGAGGCTGACGTAACTGCTCAACTGCATAATCAAAGTCACATTCACTATTAATAAATTGATCTTTATACTTAGACAGTTTTTCTTGCATAAGTGCAAACTGTCTATCAGTTAGTGCTGTGCCTTTAAATACCTGACGTGCAATACTATGCATGATAGTAATATCAGTCGATTCAAGTTGTATTTTGAAATGCTGAGACATCCCAGCAGCGGCTTCTAATAAATCTTCAATGGTAGCTATACTGTTCATACATATAGTATAACTTAAAATAACTTATTTGTCAATCGTTTAAGCGGTAAACCTTGTGCAATTTCTTCTATAGTATATTCGGTGTGGGCATAATCGTTGAGCCATTGTGTTCTATCTGGCATTAGAGGCTGTTCTATCGTATGTAAAAAATCAATATCATTGCCTGCAGGGTAAACAAGACTGTGAGTACTAACAAAAGCAGGCACTCCGTTAATGATACTGTGTATGCCCGGGTTACTTGAGTAACTGATAGTAGCCCAAACATTATCAAAGCCCATATCAAAGTCGTCGTAAGTATTAGTAACATGTTGAGGTTCCTGTCTGTATACGTGTTTAAGTCCACGCTCAATATGTTCAAGTCTACAGCGTGGATGTGGTCTAAATATTATAGGACGGTCTGTGTGTTTGCGTATTTCGTCGTAGGTATTTAAAAACCAATTGCTCATACGTGGCATACCTTGCCACTGTAAACTTTTATCGTGTTGCCCACAAATAAGAATATACTCGCCAGATGTGCGCCAAGGTTTTAGTCTAAGATTAAGTAGATCGCTACGCCTACTATCGTTCCCAGCATCACCGAAAAAAGCATCTCTATTAATCCCATTTAATCCTACCTTCCAAGTTGTTCCACGTTTAATACCACCTACTTCTAGGACCACCACCGGTTTGGATTGTGCCATTGCCCTTTCCCAGATAGCTTTATTCTGAGCCATTCTGCCATGCCAAAGAACACTCCAAATAACATCAACGTCACTATTAGTACTATTCCAAGCAACAGTATGACCAGCAGCCACAAGACTGTCAGCAAAGGCATCAAACACTTCTCTACTATTGAGTGCGCCATATTGTTTCCATAAACTAAATTTCATTCCAATATGCTTCAGTTCTATTACCCATTAAGTCTTTACGTTTTGAATGTCCGTCAAATTTACGAGCACCTTTCATATGATCCATCCAGCGTCCTAGTTCACTATTAATTAGAGGATGTCCACCGCCGCCTGTTTTAGCAGTCTTGTTGTATATGTTAGCACTGTAGTCTAATGCTTTATCTTTAAAGCCTGCAAACTCTTTGTTTAATAATTCGCCAAACACATAACTGTCATGCCATTCTTCTAGTGTAAAGATTCCATTTTCTGCATCTTCATACATACGTTCAAATGCTTCTACAAAACTACAACCTACAGGATGATTCATATTAATACCATAAAATCCACATTCAGGCCATGTTTGGGAGCCTTTGCCACGGCCTACATATGTAAGCCAGTTATTGTAAGGCAATAGTTCTTCAAATTGTTTAAGACTCCAAGGACTATGAATGTATGTGTCTGCATCCATCCAAACAATCCATTTACCTGTGCCATAGTTTTTTGCACAAGCATCAAACACTGCATATACTTTATTAGCAAAACGAATAGCATGCCATTTGAATTCTTTATGCCAATCTCGCGGACGTTTTGCTTTTATATGATCCGGGGGAATACCATTTGCTTTAGGATCGTCTTTCCATTTTGCTTTGAACGTATTTAATTTTGGCAATTCTTGCTTTGCATCAAGTATAGTAATTTGGTTAGGGTCAGGATTAACTGGAGTACAATCTTCTGCATAAACAACTAATTTGATACCTTTAGCAACATTTTGTGCAAAACTGTCTATAAAACGTTGTCCGTATACTTCCATACCTTCTGGATGAAATGTAGTTACTACTATTATTTCTTGGCCCATTGTCTTAAATGTCTCCATGCTGTTCCGTCTTTGAGTTCACTAAGAGTCCAATGCATCTGTGCCATTTGCTGAATCCATTTTTCTCTATCAAATTCTTTTGGGGTTTCTATTTCAAGTAGGTCTGTATTAGCTACAGATTTTGCTTGACTACGTTCTGGATCTAATACAAAAATAGGTACACCTTCGATTGCGGCTACTACTGTTGGACTTGAGTTATAATTTACTACTGCGTGTGCATTCTTAAGATCCATTAATAAATTTTCACTATTGCTAGGAGAGACTCCCGGAAGTCTATATCTTACTAATGATCTTACGTGTTGTATTTTATTTTTATCTCCAGGATGAAATCTTACAATTATGTGTCTATCAGAAACTTTTCTTATTGTTTGAATAGTTTGTACTAACCATGGCATAACTTGTTTACCGTCCATAGACCAGCCGCCGTCTCTCTGACAGCATATTAATATATATTTTCCGTCTTTTTTTGGCGGACGTAATTGAATACCTAAATCTTTACTAAGTTTATTCCATCTTTCAATATCTGGATTATTATTACAATATTCTCCGGTATTAGGAAAAACTCCATCGTAACTATATCTTAAATATTGTTTACTATTTTTTGGATCGTATGCTAAAAATAAATTACTATCTACAATTATACTGCGTTTACCTTCATTTTGTTGTTTTTCAAAAACTGACTTTCTTAAATTTAAATGAGGCATATTTTTGCTGCCTGGATGAACGTATCCTTGTACTACAGCAACATCTGCATCTACTGGATTATAATCGCAAACAATTTCTCCTTCGTCGCCGCATCGCCAAACGCCTTCGATAAAATTTACAATAATTGAAGGTTTTTCTGGATTTTTATTTCCTGGAGGTATTCCCATTAAATAAGATGCAACTTTCATATCTTATTTCCTTGTAAAATTTTCCAAGCAGTGCCATCTGCCATTTCATTTTGTGTAAATTGAGCATATGACAAATGTTTTATAAATGCATACATTTCGTCTTCTGTTGGGATTCTCGGATGTTCAATTTTTTCTAAATTAGTTTCACAAATTAATTGTGCAGCATTAGGACCTAAAGTGATAGCAGGCTTCCCCTCCATTAAAGCTTCTGTAGCAGCAATGCTATTATATGTTATAAGACAATGTACATCATCTGCTAGTGCTTGCTGAATAGTTTTGTTTGTTACACGTTCAGACCGTATAGGTTTCATTCTAATTTCAATTGGACGATCGGTTAATGTTTTAATTTTTTCTACAATATTGGTTGTCCATTGTTCTGCTGTTCCTTGATTAAACAAATTCATTACTTTGTCACTAGGAGGACAAACTAATATTTTACGACCAGGCTTAAACGGGCTATAAATGTCTTTCCAGTCACCTAATTGGATTTTTAATCTAGATTCGTCTCTTTCAATTATATCTTCCATATTTTGAAGAGCATTGTATGTAATACGGTGCCATGTTTTATGTTTTGCATTTCCAAAATATCCTGTATCTACAGCATAAAATGGTCTACCAGTTTTCCAACATTGTTTAATTGCTTTTTGGCTGCCGCCGCCAAGGCCTCTAATAACAAGTGTACTATCGGTTGCTTGTTGTTCTTCCCAAGTAGATTCCTCGCCGCCTACTCCTTGTAAAAAACTACGTAGATATGGATCATAATCGTGCCCTTTATCGGCCCAATTAAAACCAACACTTTCTATAGCTGCTACTTTATTACCCATTCATCATATCCGCAAGTTCTTGTTTCCACAGATTGCTAAATTCACAATTTCTATAGTTTTCAAACCACGGTCCTCCTTCAGTATAATGTATTAATTTTGGAACATCAATGTCATCGTAAACACCAACAAGATAATTCCAAGTGTGATCTAATTCTCCAATTTCTTCATCTTTTAACCAACTAAATCTGTGCAAATATGCACCATTTATTTCAGGCTCATTAACTAGATCCATTGTTAATGTTTTGTTGCTAGGATGAGAACAGTTAAACAGCATAACACTAGACCAGTTCTTGCGTGGATAGATAGTTTGTTTTTGTCCGTCCATCTTAGTGCCTTCTTTAACTTTGTAATCATGTTGTACACACATAACAGCATAACGATCGTCTGCTTGATCAAATAATTCTTTAATGTCTGTTGTAAGGATCATATCACAGTCCATAAACAGTGCCCAACCTTCAAAGTTAGCAAGTTCTGGAACAAGAAAACGTGTAAATGTAAATTCTGTACTTGCTAGTTTATCAATTGGACGAGTATACCAGCCTGAATCTCTTAGCTCTTGCTGTTTTAGCGGGCGCACATCTGCTTCTGGTTGCTTGCTTAAAATACTATGCTTGCAAACTTGGTAAGCAATATCTTCTCTAGTATCATATCCTACAAATACTTTCATTAATCTCTTCTTTCTATATCATCTTCAGTAAGTTCGTTTCCCATCCAAACTTCAACAACTCTTGCTGTTGTTTGACCTATGTTAGTTGCTTTATGCCAAGTGTTTACAGGAATATCTATGCTTTGTCCTGACTTAACATTCAATGTTTCTTGCACACCTTCTGGATATTCAAGTTCCATTTTTATATATCCTTCAACAACATGCCAGTGCTCTGAACGGTTAAAGTGACGCTGGTCGCTAAGTGCTTTGCCAGCATCAAACGCTAACTGTTTAACTTGCCAGCCGTCGCCTTTATCAAGTACAGTGTATCTACCCCAAGCACGTTCTGTAGTAGGTTGACTCCATTCTTTAAGAATCCAGCTGCTTGAATTCTTTTTGTCTTCTCCACCTACTCCAAACGCAAACTCTACATCATCAAACACCATTTCTGGAATATTTTCTTTAGTTCTATCTCCACCGTTTGCAAAGATAACGTGCGAATCTGGGTACATAAACTTTACGTTTTTAATTGCTTCAATTGCAGTGTCATCGTCGTCTGTGAATAACAAACAATGGTCTACCATTGATAAATGCTGTATAATTTTGATTCGTTCACGACTTGGCATGAATGCCCTACCTTTTTTACGTGTAAGCCATGAATCAGTGTTAACACCAACAACTAGCTTATCTCCTAGTTTTTTTGCTGCTTCAAAGTAGGCAATATGCCCTGAATGTAGAGGATCAAACCCTCCAGTAACCAAAACTACTTTCATATAGATATTTATATACGTAGTTTACTTAAAATCTAGGTTCTGACGACAGAAGTTTTTGCTCCATCGATGCCATTTTAGGAATTTTAGAAATTGTTCTGCGTGGCCACATGTATCTTAATTTAGATTTATAATGAGTAATTTTTGCATCAGTTTGCGGACGTTTAAAATAAAAGTTATTATATAAATCACAAGAAAAACATTTTACTACCATGCCTTGTGTTTTTTTCTTTTTTAGATAATCTGCATTTTTAAATTGAAATAGTTGATTAAGTTCTTTTTGATCACTTACACCTGTAGAACAGTTCTTAATCCATAAGTCCATAAATTTTAAACTGCTTTCGGTTTTCCTTACAAACACAACACCGGCATTTATTAAGTCGTCTCTTTCAGACGACTTAGGCTTGCGTACAGTAACTCCAAAGTCCCATATTTCGTCTGTGATTTCATCTATACGATTCCACATGATAGCATCGGCATCCATCCAAACAACAATGTCGTTATATTCAACGCCGTTAAGAGCATCTAGTATCATACTTGGTTTAGATGGAATTTTAGCACCTATTGCATCACTAACACGACCATTAAAAGGTTTACCATAACCTAACCCGCCCAAATCGTACACAATTGTTTTATAACCAACATCTTTAGCTGATCTATGTGCAATGTCTACCATTTCTTTAAAGTTTGCATCTGCTGCTGTTATTACTGTAATCTTTGACATATTATTAATTTACTTGCTTCATTTTCTTTCCTTTTTCAACAACATTGAATCCACGTTTTTCACCCGACTCAAAAGGAAAGTTATTATGTATTAAATATTCTGCTAAACAACTTTTATATCTACTGTTTTTTAATTTAGGATCAAGCCATAAAAATTCTTGTACTAATTGTTTATCTAAAAATGGATAACGTGTTTCTATACCAAAGTGACCTGCAATATATTCTTCTTTGTTTAGATACTGTATTTGTGTTCCGTCCCAAAAACTATGCCAAGGGAAAAAGCCTTCAAGTTTGTCAGGAAATTTGCCGCCAAACTGACTATGCTTGTATATTTTCTTGCCATTAAACCCGTAGTCACTTATAATCTCATCGGCACCTTGTCCACTAAAATAGATACGTTGATTATTTTTATTTGCCCTATCACAAATAGCTGCAAGACCTTGCACAGCTTGGTCGCTTTTGATGTTGTAATTTCTATGCCCGTCATTGTATACAAAGTCTTCGCAATTGGATTTTAAATAACGTTTCCATTTGTTAAATTCATCTACAGTTAGTTCAAAAGGATGTGTGTCTTGTAGTATAGAAAATCTTGCATCAAGTACTTGTTTATTTTCACCATTAGTGATACTATAACCTGTGGCTTTTATACCTTGTTTATTAAGTTCACATGCAATTGCACCACTATCAAAACCACTGCTTAATCCAAGAAACATACCTTTGTCTGTATTAGCTGTTCGTTTTTTAATGCTATTTTCAAAGGCAATAAACCAATCGTCAAATGATGTTTTATATTGTTGTAAATCAAATGTATGATTATTGTATTCTTTTTCTAATCTAAGTGTATCAAGATTATAAATTTGTGTTTTGTTTGCATACAACTTTGTCCCGTTTGTAAAACCAAGACCTTTTAATTGACTGTTATACGATGCGATACAAAACTTGTCGTTATTAAATTCATACCACAAAGGTTTACAAGCAAATGTGTCTGTGCTAATAATTAACTTATGTTTAGAAAAATCAATTAAACAAAGGGCATATTCGCCATCTAATAATTTACAAAAGTCTTGACCGTAACGTTCGTATAAATGAACTATACTCTGTCCGTCGCTTGTATAATTGCCAAACTCCTTGTAGTTGTAAATCTCTCCATTAAACACACAAACAACATCGTTGCTAATAATAGGCTGTGGAGTCAAATTGCCTGTGATATGCAATAAATTATGTAAAAATTCTATACCATTTATAACATTAGAAGTCGTTAGATCAGGACCTCTTTTTTGACAAAATTGATTTACGCTGTTTAATGAATTAATGTTAGATACACCGAATCCACACATACAAGTACGATTCCTTTATTTTTTATTACTTAATATCTTCTCTATAAATAATTATGTGAAAAGATTTATACACATACCTAAAACGGCAGGAACTGCTGTCAAACATTGGCTATGCAATGTTCCCGAACATGTAATGTGCGGGAATGCTATGATTACTGAAAATACAATACAAACCAAACGGTTACACAAAAGAGGCTGGATTAACGAGCCTTCAGAAAAGTTTACCATAGTCCGAAATCCTTATGAGAGATGTGTAAGTGCCTACACTTATCTAATAAAAGAAAATACAAGAGTCCCTGCTGAAACTACTTTTGAAAATTTTATAAAAAAATACTTACTAGACAAAGAAAACTTAACAGATACATGGAGGCCGCAAGTTTGGTGGCTGTTAACAAAAAGAGGCGATCCTGCTGTTCACAAAATAATTAGATACGAAAATTTAGAAAAAGAGTTACAAGAATATTTTAATTATTATGAACCTTTGCCTACAAAAAATAAAACAACTTATAAAAATTACAACACATATTATAATAAGGAATTAAAAGAATTAGTCTATAATTATTACAAGGAAGATTTTAAGTACTTAGGCTATTAAATATTAATTCGGCGTGGCGTTTAACACTATTATCGCCAGGAAAATCTAAAAGAATATCATCATTACTTTTATTGTAATATCCATCTTTGTCTACCCATTTATAATAATCTTTGTTTACTTCAAATATTTTAATTGTTAACCCATTAAATTTATAAAACTTAGTAGTTTTATTAGATTGATAAAATTGATTTATAATATCTTTTTTTGATATTAGTACATTTAAACTTAGCATATCTCCCCACCAAGATTTATACTGGTGGTCAAAGTTTTTATAAATCAAATATCTTTCATTAAAAAAATTTACTATTCTGTCATGATTTTGTAAATTAGAATTTACCAATACTACTCCGTTACTTAGATTAAACTTTTCATCTTGATTTCTTTGGCTTATACAAAATAAGCCAATATCAAAATCATCATCAAAAAATTTATCTACAGGATTCAACACAATGTTGTCTGCGCCTACTAGTATACTTTTACCTAAAATATCCTTTACGTAATTTAAATTACCAACAATCAAAGATTCCATAATATTCATTTGTGATAGATCTGATCTATGACATTGGTACGGAAGATCTGTATTGTTATCTGTTTGGACAATGAAATTATTGTGTGGATTATAAAATTTAAAACTGTCATGTAAAAGTTTTAAATTTTTCTTATAATCTACTTTACCTACTCGTTTTTTGAGCTTTTTGTTGTTTACTTCATTGGGACTAATTTCTTTATAAAACGGAGCAAAGTTTATCATCAACTAGTTCTCTAAATATTTTAATTACTATTTTATAATCTACACTCGGATAAATTGGCAAACTTAATTGCTTTGTTGCAAGTACATTAGTATTTTTTAACCCTTCGGTATTAAAAATATAAGGAACCGAGGAACTTACAGGAGTCGGATAATACACACGAGTTTGTACATAATCTTTTATTGTCTCTACTACGATATCTCTGTCATTTACAAGAACAGTATATATATTATAAGAGTGCTCTGCTCCTTGGATTACTTTTATATTGGTAAAATATTCATTATATATTTCTGCAACATTTCTTTTTTCTTGTAAAATCTTATCATAGTATTTCAACTTTATGTTTATAAATTCAGCTTGTAAATTATCCATTCTATAATTGTAGCCTACATCATCTTCTTTCCATGTTCTAAGTTTAGAAATATCTTTATATAAAGATTCGTCATTTGTTATAATACAGCCTGCATCTCCTAATGCGCCTACATTTTTACTAGGATAAAAACTAAATGCACCTATAGTTCCAAAGGTCCCAACATGTTGCCCATTTATAGTTGTGCCGTGTGCCTGAGCGCAGTCTTCTACAACTGGTATATTATATTTGTTTGCTATTTCCATTAGAGTTGCCATATCAACGGCATTACCGAAGAGGTGAACAGGAATTATACATTTTGTTTTGTTTGTGATTTTTGATTCAATTAAAGTAGGATCCATGCAAAATGTATCTTTATCAATATCAACATAAACAGGTGTTGCACCTACATAAAGAATAGAAGCAACAGTAGCTTTGAATGTATATCCTACTGTTATCACTTCGTCGCCTTCTCGTACACCTAATGCAAGTAATGCTAAATGCAAGGCAGCAGTACCGCTTGCTACACCAGAACAATAAGATGCTCCTGTATAATTTGCAAAATTTTCTTCTAAATTTTGCGTTCCCATAATATAGTTACCACTATCTATTATAGAGGAAGCTTTACTCTTTAATTCATTTGTATACTCTTGATGCAAAGATTGTAAATTAAAAAAAGGTACTATTGTTCTATCCATTGTTGTATCCTTCGGGCTTGGTGTATATCTGTTATAGGACTTTCTATTCTATATATCATTTTTTTGAAAGCATCAACAGCAGTTTGTAAACCTGGTGTTTGATCAACAGTAATAATTTTTTCATTTGTAATAGAATTTTGCGAATATGCACTATTCAAATGGTCTATATTTCGAATAGTTATTTTATTGTCTTGCACTGCTATCATAGAGTCTCCACAGTGTAAAAATAATTGTCTTTGTTTTATTGGTGAAACCCAGCTGCAAGTTATTGTCACACGTAAATCATTTTCAAATTCCATATTTAAAACAGCATGATCTGTGAGATCATTTACATGCTTGTTTTTTATAATTTCTTTTTTTTGTAATTTTATCCCAGGATATAAAAAATCAATTATACTTAAATCATGAATTGCTAAATCGTATATTACATCTGTATCGGGTTGGAAAAGTCCTTGGTGTAGTCTATAGCTTTCAAAATATAAAGGATTTTTTAGATTTATATTTTGTTTTAAATAATTTACAGTAGAATCATAACACATGATATGATCTACAAATATTTTTGTATGATGTTGTGCTGCAAGTAAAATTAGCTCGTCTATTTGACTTACAGATAAACATGCTGGTTTTTCTATCCACAAATCTTTACCGTTAATTATTGCTTTTTGTGCAATGTCAAAATGAGTTGCAGCTTTTGTAGCAATTATAATTGCTTTTATATTTTTATCTTTGATAGCTTCATCTATACTGTCAAATAATTTTACATGAGGATATAGTGTAGACACTTCTCTCAAAACAGATTCTGAAGAATCACAAATTGCATACAAATCTTTACCTAAAGTTTTTGCAATGTTTTTGCCCCAATAACCATGTCCTATAAGTAAAATCATTTACGAAATTCCTTATATAATTTTTCATATCTTTCTAATTCAATTTGTAAGTCTTCTTTGGTTACATTATTTCGTTGAATACCTATTGCATTATCTCTAAGAACTGTTGCAGGCGTGCCTACAAAAACTTTTCCGGGCACAATTTTATTTTTTGGGACAACAACTGTGCCCATTCCTAACATTGCATATGATCCAATAACTTGAAATTGATGGACATTTACATTAAGTCCTAGCACTGCTCCTTTCATAACATGCACATGTCCTGATAACGAGCAATGATTACTAACTGTAATATTATCTTCTAGCACACAATCGTGATGAATAATACATGAAGACATCAAATAATTATTGTTACCTATTTTAGTTTTTTTTGTTGCCTTTGTAGGAAGTGTTACTACAACATTTTCTCTAAAAATATTGTTGTTACCTATTTCTACTATACCTTGGCCTTCTTCTCTTAGATGCTGAGGTTCAGTCCCAATACAGACATTAGGATATATTATATTTCCTATACCTATATCAACTTTATCCCAGTACACAGTTGCAGTAGGGTGTACATAATTTCCATGTACTTCTTGATATCCTAGTAGTTTTAATTTCATTTTTATCTCTATATAAATTTAAAATGTAATTTTATAACCACATCGTTTTCATGCACAACATTTATTATTTCTATATCTTTTTCTTGCTGATGAAAATATTTTTTTTGAAAATCCATTATCATAACAGTATTTTCTGTAGAATTATTTAAAATAAGATCTTTATATGTAGAAGCAGGATAATGAAATCCGCAAGATAAATTAGAGAAAATTAAATCAAAATCTGTATCAAATGTATATATAGGATTAATATTATTGCAATCAAAAAATTTATACTTTAATCCTCTTTCTTGATAAGATTTTTCTAAGTCTTCTATTTTATTATAAAATCTAAAATCATTAACAGGACCATAGTTGATATCTCTGTTATTATTTTCAGTAACCCTAACATCACCGTCTATCAAATAGATATTTGAATTATATTCTTTTTGAAAGTGTTCAGCTTCGTGTGCAAGGCCACAACCAATATCTAAAAGATTTTTCGGTTGAAAATTTATATAATCATTTATTGATTTAAAATTATCTAGCCTTGAGTTGTCAAACCATGGTTCTTGCCAACGTTCTAACCAACTTTTCTTTTGTTTTTTTGCCAAGATATAGTCCTTTTATAAAGTTGCATCTTCCATACCTGCAACTCTTAACTTTACTACATTAGTTATCTGCCATTGTTTTTGGTCAAGTGCTTTAAGAACGCCAAGCCACTTGTTTCGCATTAGAGCAAATTCGTTGATAATCTTTTCATAGTCAACAACGTCTGCCTCACCGTCAACGTATTTTTCAACGTCACGGCTTGACAGAGCTCGTTGATAGTTTTCAAGATATTTTTTAAAGAACGAGCTACGCAGTCTACGTAGCTCTATGTTTAGATAATTTAGGATTGCTTCAATTTCTTGAAGTTGATTGAAACGATGTTCAACAATACCAGGCATTGCTGCTGCTGATTTTTCAACATTGCCTACAAGTTTACATTCTGCTCTTGCTTGTACTAACTCTGTTTCAAAATATTGTATTGCATTAGGAATTTTTGAAATATCTCTTGATATCTCGCTATACCAGCCCATTATTCATCCCATTCGTCATTATCATCTATATCATCATCAAAATAGTATGTTATTGCTTCATCTAAAGTAAAGTCATGTCCAATACAATCTTTCAAAGCTTCGTCTGAAGTGCCATAATCGGCTAATAAATCAATATATTTTTCAGCTATTACTTCTATTTGTTTTTTATCGACATATTCTTTAAACATTGTCCAAACATCACATATTTGATCTGTATCCATAAATTTTTATTCCTCGATTAGTTCTACATCAGTTGCTTCTTCGTCAACTTCAGCGGTATTTACCACAGAAGCCTCTTTTAAGAGGTAATCTGACATAACCTTATCGAGTAATTCACCATCCCATTTTTTACGATATTCAAGTAGCTCTTCACCTTCAATTGTTTCATACTTTAAGCGATTGCCTTGCTTAACAATAACGCCTTTTGCTTCAAACAATTCAAGCAAGCCGCTATATGGATTCATACCTGTTTCATATGGAATCTTAACTTGTACACCTTCAAACGGTTTAGCGTAACGTGTTTTCATAACCTTACAAGCGGCACGAATACCACGCACTTCGCTAATTTTGTTACCATCTTCATCTTCTTTTAGTTTCAATTTTTTCATTGCAACTACAATAGATGACGCATAGATAAATCCTTGTCCACCTGAAATCTTATCATCTGGATCAAACATATCTTGTGATGCGTATGTGTGGTTAGTTGCTACTAAGCCCACGTTGTGACTACCAAACATATTCACAGTGTTACGAACAAGTGAAGTCAATGCCTTAGGCTTACGACCCATATCACCTTTCATATCACCTTTGTTAAACTGATCAACGTCAGTAGGTGTTAGCAACATACCCAGTGAGTCAACAACAAACAGTACCTTAGGTCGGTCTTCTTCTGCCATTGCTTTGTAGTCTGCCATAAACGTACTAATAGTCTTTGCTACGTCATCAATCATTGACATATTAAGTTTTAGTAGTTTATCTTCTGATGTATCTACATCAAGTGCTTGTAGCCACGCTTCGTCAAGTGCATTCTCTGAATCAATAAGAACTACAAAGATGCCTTGATCTTGTGCTGACTTAACAATGTTACCTGAACAGATATAAGACTTACCTGCACCAGACTCGCCAGCAAATACACTTACTTTGCCTAGCGGAATACCTTTGTTCCAATCACCTGAGATAAGATAGTTGAGTGCGTAATTGCCTGTGCTAATCCAATCAGTAGGATCGTTAAATCCTGCACTCATACCTGTAATGGATTTAGTTAACGAAGTACGGAACTTCGTTGGATCAAATGCTTTTGATGCCATGTTTATCTCCTAATCTAAAAAGCGGAATGGGGGATTGCTCCCCCACTAGTTATTACTGTCCTTGACGTGCGCGGATCATTGCTAGAATGTCTTGTGCGCCGCCACCTTCTGCAGGTGCTGCCGCTTCAGCCGCTGGTGCTGGAGTAGGCTCTGGTGCTGCTTCTGCTACTGGAGCAGGTGCTGCTTCTGCTACTGGAGTCGGTGCAGTTTGGCTTGTTGCTGTACCATTAGATGATGCTACATTAGGATCACCTGTACGTGCTGCCATGCCTGCTGGACGGAAATACTGTGACCAACGATCAGGATCGTATGCTTCGCCATCAACTGACGCTTCAAACATTTCCTGCATTACTTTAATCGCAGTTTCATCTGGCTTCTTAGGTAGGAAGTCATTAAGATCAAACAATCCGTGTGTATTAACAGCCTGCATTTCAGCATCGCTTAATGGACGCTCTCTACGTGCCCAATTACTTGTGCCGTAGTCTGCATACCCGCCTTTAGATGTTTTATTAAGACGGAAGTCTACACCTGCTGTATAATCCGTTGGCAACTCTTCCATATCTGGATCCATAAGAGCTGCTTTAATGATTTGAAAAATTTGTGGACCAATAATAAAGCGACGAATTGGGTTTTCTGGTGCTTCATCATCTGCCAACGGATTGTCTGTAACAAAGCCTTGGAAAATGTAAGAACGCTTTTTCCAATACTTTCGACCCATATCTTCTAGACTTGGATCTTTAAACCAGCCACGTACTTCATTAAGAATATTACATGTCTCGCCATACATTTCCATACATGGAATTTGTACTTGTACTGGACGTGAATCAGTTTCACCTTTAACTCCTGCAAAAGGTAGTTTGATCATCAAACGTTCTTTCCAGAAAAAAGTGTTATTTGCATCGCCATCAGGAAGGAAACGAAAAGTACAACTTTCGCCTTCTTTAATATTCCAAAATGGGTAAATTGGGTTAGGACCGCTTGGGCCGTTTGATGCACCTGATGTACGTGCTTCTTGTTCTTTGAGCTTTGCTCGGATTTCTGCTAATGATGCCATAGTTATGCCTCCTATATAATTGCCTATGTGCTTAGTGCCTTTTTGTGTAGCACAGTTATAATACTACACTAAGTTATTTATCTTGTCAAGTGTTTTTTATGAGTTTTCGTATGTTAAATTATATTTTGTTAGCTGCTCGTTAAGATATTTTACAGATAAAAAAGGATTAATATACGCATCTCGCAAACCATAAGAAATATCATCTAAGGAAAGCTGTGATCCACCGTCCATTAATTCTTTATGTATTGTTCTTACTGCCGTTTCTGTAATAGCCTCTCCCGGAGGAACTAACTCAGTTGCTCTTGTTTTTAAATCATCGATTGATGTAATAGCCATTATAGTATCCTTAATAAATTAACGAAGCCCTGCAAGTTCTTTCATGCGGTCAAACTCTGTATCAACTTCCATCTGTTGTGGTTGGGTACGCATCTGGTAATCGTCATACAGAGCTTGAACTTGTTCGATAAAGGCCTTAGCAGGTTCTATGAACTGCTCGCCGTAATCTTTTTCAACCATGGTTAGTACGGCAGTTTCGCCTTTTGGAAACTCGCCTGATTCTCTGTCATAGTATGATAGTATGAATTCGCCTAGTGGTGTTTTTTCGTCTTTTTCGATCGTAATTTCATCACCGTCTGGGCCTTGTACTTTGTCGCCTTTTTTCTTACCGTCCATTTTAGCCTTGCGTACTGCATGTGCGTATGCGTTGCCTTCTTCAGTGTCGTCTTCGCCTACTTTAACACAGTTATCTACACGCTTGCCACCTTTCATTTTAGTGCCCATGCGCTTGTAGCCTTTCCAGCATACTTTGCCATCAACGCCTTTTTGCTTTTCTTCATCAAGTGTACGCCAGCTTGGGTTACCGCATTCTTCGCATACGCTATCTGCAAACTGACCCATTATATCTTCAAATGCTTGTTCTAATTCAAACTCTTCTTTTGTTTTTTTATCTTTTTTATCTTCTTTGTCTTTTTTAGCTTTAGCAAGTTTGGCCTTCTTTCTTTTTTCATCTTTGTTAATTGCGCCAATCAATGCACCAGAAGGAGCGCCAAGGGCGGCTCCGAGTGCCGCTTGCCCTAATTTTCCAACTGCTGGATTTCCTCCTGCCATAGCTGCAATTGCAGGTCCGGCTACGGCGCCAATACCGGCTCCAATACCGGCGCCTTTCAAACCCTCGTCAATATCTATATCTTCGGTTCTTGGTTCTTTACTTTTACCCATTAGCCAGTCAATTACTTTTTTGCCGCCGTACAATAATGCAATAACAGCAAGTACTGGTAGTGCATATTTTGAAGCAGCTGATGCAATCTGTTTTAGTGCGCCGCCGCCTAAGAATGCTGAAATTTCACCTTGTATACCGTCTATACCTTGGCTGGCTTTATCCATCACTTCTTGTGCTGTAGTTGCTAATCCTGTCATTGTATCTTGTGCAGTTTGAGCTGCGCCTTGTACAGCATCAACAGTATCACCTACACCTTGTGCAATATCTTTTCCTGTATTAATAACGTTCATTGTAGCATCTGGATTTGCTGCTGCTACTCCTGCAACTGTTGTCTTGATTGGGTTTTTTACAGCAAAATTTCCGGCACCTTTTGCAACTTGTCCGGCACCTCTTGCAACTTGTCCGGCTGCCGCTGCTGCTGCGCCTCTTTTAGCAAGAATACTTGCACCTATTCTTGTTAGTGCAGGAATTGCTGCTCTAGCTGCTGTTAATAATACAGGAACAGCTAATGCTGGAAGAATCTCGTCAAGCTGTTCGTCTGATTCGCCTAGTAAATCATCTGGTCCTAGTTCTTTGGCCTTTGTGCCTTCTTTTACTAGGTTGTAGATGTATGGAAAAATATCTTGTAGTTCTTCGTTGAACTGACGGATAGTTAGTTCGTCAATCCAGTTTTCAGCAACATCATTTGGAACATCTTCTAGTACTGGGGGATTAAATGTTTCAAATGCTTCTTTGTAATATGCTGGCTTTTGTAATGACGCTATTTCTTTTTTAACTGTAGCAATACGCTCTTTAACAATATCTGTATATCCTGCTAGGCTTTCTGCCATTACAGCACTACGACCCATGTAGTTTTTAAACTTACGTAGTTTTGCCATTTCTTCTGATAGGCCTACAATGTGCTTACCAAAATCGTCATAGGCATTGCCGCCTTCGCTTACGTGCATTGCCATCGCTCTTGCACCACTTAGGTGTTTGTAAGGATATTTGAATCTTTCTCCTTCTGCCGATTCAATATAGATCTTTCCGATCTTTTGTGTTCTGCTTGTAGCACTCTCTTGATTTATATTTTCTGTATGCTTAATAACAATACGTGCCTCGCCTACTTTTTGGTAGCTTACACGACTAGTGCCATAAAGTTTTGATTCTGTCATTGTATCGTCCCCAGATCGATTTGCTAAAAAATTGTAATCTCTTTTTGTTAAATTTGTTTTGTTAATATCTCTTATACTAAAATCTAACATTCGTTTCTTACTAAAAACTCTTAATTCTTTAAGAAAATCAAACCAATTTTTCTTTGATATGTCATCTTGATTTTCTATAATATCTTTTGAATATATAACTTTTAGACCTTCTTCTTCGGATATACTAACACTAACTTTTCCTATTTTAGTACCATTATTTGAGTAGCTAAAATCAAAAAATCTAGCTTCTTTTGGCTCGTTAGTTACAGTTCCGTTCTCGTCGCCGATTGTAATATCATTAAATCGACTACGCAATTTATTAAAAAGATCTTCACTTATATTATTCATTCTACGCATAATGTATTTATCAATAGTTGCTGCTAATAAAGATCGGCATTGGCGGCTCGTAATCTTCTAGGTCTTCTGCTTGTGTGAATGTATTGTAGACTCTTGGATCCCAATCTTTTAATACATCCATCATTCTTAATGATAAAAGTGTTGCACTAATTAAATCGTCTGTCATTCCGTTTTTGGCTTGGTAACTTGATCCTGTAGCAACATAGCCTTTTAATTCTGATATAAATGGTTTAGAATGTACAATCATTTTGTCATTCTCTATCATTGTTTTGAGTCGTGAACAAGCTGTAACTTTGGTACTGTGTGTTGTGTTAAATCCTTTGCGGAACTTTCTAACGTGTCCTTTACGTATGGGTTCACTAACAAACAAACCAGGGATGTTTTCCTCCCCAAAGTCATTGATAACGATAAGTGCGGCTTCTCCCAACCCATTGTTTTCTACACTCCAATATATACCCTGCGGGTTTTTTGTACATTCTTCTATATATCTACATATGTCTGATAATACACGTATTTGTCCAGGTATAGCAGTTTGATTATGCTGCCATTCTGCAACTTGTTCATATGTAGGCAATTCGAATACCTGTATAGCAGCGTTATCTCCACCCGTGCCCATACTAGGATCTAGTGCTATTGCATATGTGTATTGACTTGTAGGCTTTTTGTACCAACGTGTTTGACCCATATTTAAGATCGGCGAATCGCCTTCCATTACTGCAAGTTTAATTGAATTAATTAGTGTTTCGTCAAATACTAAGAATTCACAGCCGTATTCACGACGGAATTTTTCTTCTCCAATACGTCCGATCTCAGCTGCTTTCCATTCTTCGTCACGATCAGGATGTTCGTCCCAACGTGCCACAAACGAACGGAATCCGTTAATACCTAGTTCACTTTCGTTACCATGATCATCAAAACGTTGTTCTGCTTGTTTCCAAATAGTAGCAAATGTATCTTCGTCTGAGTTTGGTGTACTTGTAATAATAGCACGACCACCTGTTGCTAGTGTAGGTGAAATTGAAGTCCAAAATTCTTCAGCAATGTTTGGTTGTACAAACGCAAACTCGTCGCAGTATAGTAATGAAATAGACATACCACGTCCTGTGTTGCCTGTTGTTGTTTGGCTTACAATCCTACTACCATTCTCAAACTCTATGCTACCTTTGTTATACGATGTAACACCTGCTCTAATATGATCAGGACAAGTTTCATACACATAGCGTATACGAGCCATAATCTCTTGCGCACCTGTGTATTTGTGTGCAGCAATAAGAATAGTTTGATCTGGATTAAACATTGCATACCAAGCAAGATAGATACTAGCACACGTTGTCTTACCAGTTTGTCTAGGCATCATGTTAATGTTAAAACGATAGTTATGATAAGTGTCCATTAATCCTAGCTGATAGTCAAAAGGTTCAAACAACAGTTTGCCTTTTACAGGATGTTGGATATATGCAAACTTACGTGCAAAATACAGATAGCCTTTTTCAGGATCCATACACTGCATAAGATCCTGTATTTGTTCTTCTGTATATGTTTCTTTTGTATTAGCCTTTTTGGTTAATACTCCATCTAAACTCTTTGACATATAATTACTTATCTTTTTTAAAAACGTCTATAATTTTATTTGCTACTAATCTATGTCCAGATTCTAAAGGATGTAATCCAGGTCCAAAATCAACATTTTGTTCTTTACAGAATGTATTCATGGACCAAAAAATATCATTGTCTAACCAGTATTTTGTTGTCCAGTCTATTTTATTATATAAATTATGATTTTTAATATAGGTTTTTACGTTTTGATTATCTAGTATATCTGAAATATACGAATATGACATTTTGCAATTTATATTTTTTAGTGTACATACTAATTGTAGTTGTAATATTTGATTTAAAAGTTCATTTATTACATGGTCTTGAGTTCTTACATGCACACTATATTCTAATAATGATTTATTAATAACCCGTATATCTGGATGATGAAAATTCTTTATAAATGTATCTCTTTCGTTGGGCAAAAAATTATCAGGTTTAAGTCTGTAAGTTGTTATCCTTCTCCAACCGTCGTCGTCTGCTGAAAACATATTAGGTCCAAGAAAGTGTTCAAATCTATTTGGATCTGTCCACATTATAACAATTGATTCGATATTTGGAAAACTTGCAATAGCTTCCATGGTTGTTCTAAAGATTCTTTGATTACTAGCACCACGAATAGAATCGTTAAGTTCTTTTTTGTTATAGTGCTTGCTTACTAGTGTGGAAAATCTATTATTAATATCTTCTAATTCTAATCCGTAAACAAAACTATCACCGTTAAAATAAAACATATTTTATTTACTCAAAAAAATAGGACCCGAAGGTCCTATTTGGTGTAATCCCGCCGTAGATTATTTTTTAGCTTTTTTGTCTTTGATAGCTTTTTTCATTGGCTCTTTTTTGTCGCCGTCTTTGTCCATATCTAAAAAGTCTGGCTTTGCTTTCTTTTCACTTAGTGCTGCCATTAGCTGTGCTTTGATAGCTTCTACAGCCATTGCATTGTCGCCGTCTTGTGCTTTAGCATATGCTTTCTTTTCACGGTTAAGACCACCGCTTAGGTCTTTTGTCATATGTTTGTGGTCTTGGTATTCTGGATTTGGCTCGTTGTCGTAACCTTCCATCTCATTGTCATCGCCTGTTAGCTTATCACCAATTTCAGATCCAACCATGCTGCCTGCAATACTTGGAGCAGCCTTACCAATCGCTGATCCTATTTTAGAGCCCATTGCGCCAGCAACTTTTCCGCCAACTCCGCCAAGTGCTTTACCTGCTATTCCGCCAATAGGACCGCCAAGTGCGCTACCTAGTGCTGCTCCGCCTAAACCACCTGCAATAGATCCTAGCATGCCTGCTTGTAGATCTTGGTCGCCTTCTACATCATCACGCCCTGGAATATTTGGGTCATCGCCGTCGTCTGAACCTAGCATTTGTCCTAGGCCGGCACCTACTGCGCCGCCTACTGGTCCGGCGATTGCATTTCCTGCAACTCCGCCTAATGCTGCCATTCCTGCACCAGGTTCGTTATTTGATCCTAAAGCTGATCCTACTGCTGCCCCTGCTGGGCCGCCGACCATACTACCAAGTCCGCCGCCTATTGCACTCCCTAGTGCTCCTGCTTGTAGATCTTGGTCTCCTTCTACATCATCACGTCCTGGAATTGCTGGATCGTCATTTACAGCAGCACGGAATCTTTCAATATCGTGACGCATTGGATGAACAACATCACCTACTGGCTTATCATCCATTCCTGCATGTCCTTGCATTGCACGAATCATGTCTGCAATTTCTGCACCTGTTTCTGCAGAAACACTAAGATTTGCTGCTTCGTTTAACTTCTCTTTACTTGAATTTTCAATATCAGTCATTTGCTGAATTAAATTTTTCATATCCATTGTATTAGCCTCCTACGACTGCTTTGCTGTTTTCTGCATCGCTTATATCTGCTGATTTACCTTGCGGTGCACCAGCAGCTGGATCATGGTCGCGTTCTTTACGAGCAGTTTCTAATTCTTTTAACAAGTCCATTACACGATTTCCACCTACTGACTCTTGTGCGCTTTCGCCGCCCATGTCTTCTTTAGTTAACATAGTTTCATAAGGAGCATCGTCTTTAGTTTCTTGATATTCTTCTCTAGGATCATTCATGTTGCGCACAATTATATGACTTTGATCTATACCACAACACTTACCTAAATACTCTTGTAATACTTGTACAGTTGTGGGATATTCAACAGTTGCCTCAAAATATGTTACTTCCATATTTTGTAGTTGTGGAAAATCTAATGGACGTTCTTGGATAGGTGTTTTTTTACCTGAAGTCATATTTGACAAACCAAACTTTTTAAGGGACGTTTCTAAATGATCCGTCATTCCTTCTTCTAGTTCGCCTGCAATTCCTATTTTAAATTCATAGGTTTTTTTTGATTCTGTAAGTATTTCTTTAAATGATCTCATTGCGCATTGATCCTATTCTATATGTATTATTTATCTTTATCTAGCCCTTTTAGACGCTCAAGTAGACTATTTCTATCAGTTACTACATATCCTTCGCCGTTTATAATACCGTCGTCGTTTGACGATTCTTTATCTAACTTTTCTTTCTTTAATTGAAGTTCTATCATTTTAATTTTTTTATCTAGTTTAGCAGTTTTAGCATCTAAACTAGTTTTAAGCATTCCTCCAGCAACTTCAAAAACTCTACCGCTATAACGACTTTCTACGTTCATACCTAGGTCCATTAGGTCTTCATAGGCTTGCATAGCTTTATCAGCAACTTCATTTAGTTCTTTGTCTGCCATGTCTCCTAGGCCTTTTACAGCAGGAAGTGCAGCACTAATTTTATCAAAGTCAGCTATGTCACGAAATGCTTGTTCTCTTTCTATTTCGTGTTTGGACTGTTGTTCTTCTTGTGCTTCTGCTTGTTCTATAATTTCTTTTGAATCAGGCAAGTTTAATAGATCTTCTAGTTTTTTAGTCATTATAGCTTCCATTATATGCTACTATTATTTATCAAAAATCATAGTTGTAAGTTTCAATGTCAACTTTAAACTTTGTTGCAACAATATCTATAGCTTCTTGAGTTGTGTAATAATCTTGATATTTTTTTCTGTCTAGAGTTTTATTATCATGCCCTAACGGTTCCCAACAGTTCATTTTATTTTGTATAAATTTAAAATCTTCTACTATGTTTTCTAGTTTTAGTATTTTATCACAATCCTTTGCCCAACTGTACATAGGACTAACTCCAGTCTGTTTTAACCACGGCACAAATCCATTTTCTAATCTTTTTAATTTATTTTGTTGGAATTCTAAATTCCATTTTTCTTTTCTATGATTTTTCATGTTAGGATGCTTGTGTATTTGGACAATATAAAACTTACATAACATAATTTTAAAACTATACCAACTTGCACAATAATCCCAAGGATTTCTAACAACACACCAAGTTAATCCTAATTCTTCTCGATTCATAGGACCTAAAGAATGATTTCCTTGACACACTTCTTGTACAGTTGCGTGTTGATGCCTCTTAGTTATTTGAGATTTAGTATTTTGTTTGAGCCAATTTGTAATACTATTTCCGCCTGTTTTAGGAATATGAATAAAAGTACTACAAAATGGTTCTGTAACTATTGTGGCCATATCTATACCTTATAATTGTATTTGTCTATTTCTTTATAAAAATATTTATAGACAAAATCTATATATTCTTTTGTAAGATATTGGTTTTTGTTGTATTGTAAAACGTGATGTGTTTTTTCGAGAGGCTCAAAACAATTTAATTTTTCTTGTATTTGTTGAAAGTCTTCTGTTAAATTTTCTTGGTGTAAAACGATGTCCACATCTTTAGTCCACCTATCTAACGGCCAAAATGTATTAGCATCTCTGTCAATATTATATTTTAACCAAGGAAGAATGCCTTTGTCGATATGTTCCATCATTTCTAAAGATGATATTGCATCTTGTGCATTTCCTTTGTTTAGTCTTTTTTTATATTTTTCTAAGGAAACTGATTTTGCAAATTCATAAGAACTAATTAGTCTATGGTATGTATTTCTTACTATACAAAAACTAAAATCAAATTCTTTTGTACATTCATCTATTGTTTTATGTGTGCCAAATACAAGAGAGTCTGGTGTATATTTTTTGAACCATTGATTTACACTTCCGCCTGCTGTTTTAGGTATGTGTACATGCGCAACCTTCATTTCCTGCGTCCGTTATGAAAAATATCTTGTTCAGTAACTATACGGAAATATATTCCTTTTTGTTTACACCATTTTCTTGCACTTTCCCATTTGGCTTGATTTACAACATAGTGTGCTTGGTTTGATCGACTACGTCCCACTTTTTCTTTAAGTGCTTGACTGCTGGGTTTGACTTCAATTAATTCTACCCGCTGTTTACCGCCCTTATCTGCATAAACTATAAAAAAGTCAGGCACATAAACAGTTTGTTTGCCTGTCAAAGGATTACGATATGGTATGCGTATTGCTTCACTTGCCCACTGGCTTACACTAGGGTGCTCGTCACAAAATTTCATAAAGGTAAATTCCCAGCCTGAACGATATGTAGGTGTTTTAGTTCCTACATACTTGTCTGGGTTTTTGAGATTGTATTTTCCTTGAGCAAAATGAGCCATTAGTATATGATATTTCTTTCATCAAAGAGTCTTGTTTCACTAGATGTTGTAAATCCTAGTGACGATGTTTTTGCTCGATACAAATTTAATATTTGAGAAATAACACTGTTTAACTCGACAGCATTTAAACCTTTTAAAGTATCAATAAGCACAAAGGCAGGTACTTTATCTATCTGAGCTTGTTGTAAAAAAATTGCAGCAGTATTAATAGCAGCAATTTTTTCAAATCCTCTTTTCAAAAAATAACCAATTACTGCATTAACTTCATTTGCATTATATGTAATTTCTTCTTTGAAATAATTATTAAAAATAATTTGTGTTTCGTCAAATGTAAATTGTTCTGGATTATTTGATCTTATCATTATAATTCCTCTAGTGCTGCTTTCATAAAACTAAACAATTTAAAATCTCCTCCTAATATTGCATTATCTAAGTTTGATAAAACAATACTTTTTTGATCTGCAGATAATAAATTATAGGTTTGAAAATCTAAACCTTCAAAGTAACCAGTGTTTAACACTTTTGCAAGAAAGCTATTAAATGCCTGGGGATCAGATTTTAATCTTTGTAACGTAGTCTCTGGATCTCCTTTAGCACTAGATGCTTTTAAAAATACATCCGGTCTTTCTGTATTAAGTTGATCTCTAACTGGTAAAAAATATCCAGGTATAACTGAGCTAGATCTCGGAAACTGATTTGTTCCTTGTAGTTGTGAAGACGTTAGTGACGTGGTCCTTGTTGTTTGATTATTACTAACAATAGGTAATTCAAATCCGAATAGGCTATCAGTAATAGTATTTAAAATAGGTATAATAAAGTTTTCGTTAGGTTTAATTTCAGAATCTAAAGGACTAAATGTATTATCATAACCAGTTTCTGGATTAGTAAAGTTTGTAGGTTCGCCGTTTTCGCCTATTATTCCGTTGTCATACAAAACACCTTCGTAAGCTAACATAATAGTGTTTTCATTCATACCCGAACCATCAGAAGAATCAACATCTCCGTGATCCCAACTACTTAGTAAAGGATTTATTAATGTATAGCTAAACCAATTTTGTAAACTTAATTGATATATTGTTATTGATTTAAAAAACGGCTGCTTATAAAAATTATTCAAACCATAGTTAGGAGTTCTATTAGAATATTTGTCTCTAGGATTAAAACTTCCATCAGTTGTAGTTGTACTAGTAGATCTAGAGTGATTTCCGTCTTGATAGTAATATCTATAGTATTCTTCAAGCATAGCTCTTGTTGCACCTAAATTGTCATCATGAAAAGAAATACGTACATCATCGTAATCTACTCTTGTTTGCATATTTTTTTTACGATTATATTGTTGTTTGTTTTCTATACTTGCTTTAAACCCTGGTAAGTCTGCACGTTTAACTAACACACCTATTTGTTTTTTAAAAGTTTCTGTATTTGAGTAAAATGCAACATCATCTGTAGTTTCAAACACTACATGATATAAAAATTTAGTTTTTGGAGAAAACAAATGTCCATATTGCGTGAACAAATTGTGCGCATGCCTTGCATCACGCAAATGCGTGTTTACTTGACGAGATTTTATTAAACTATTCCACCATGCCATATTAATATTTATCCTAAGTTATAAACCACGTAGATAATAAAAAAGCAGGAATCGTATGATCCCTGCTTTAATACAAGATACCCAATTACTAGTTTAATTAGCCAGTAACTTGTGTACCACCAATAGCATCTTGAGCAGCTCTTGTAACTGCTTCGCCAACACCACTAAACTGTTCTTCACTACCAAACTGTATAGCGTTGTCATAGCGTATAGTTAATGATGTAGTTACTGCATCACTTGTAGCATATGCTAGTGTGTTGTAGTTGGCTGATTCAATGTAGCAACCTACTAGTTGGAATCTATCAATAATTGACGAACCATTAGCACCATTGCCACCGTCTAAAATTTCAATCTTAGTAATAAATTTATATGTACCGCCTGATACTGCACTAGATTGTTCAAAGAAATCAAACTGTCTTTGAAGCTGTTGACCAATGATTTTCTGCACATTGTTATTTGCATCTTCACGCAATGTAAGTGTAACTGGTTCCCAGTTGTGCTTACCAGCTAGATAAGTTCTTGAGTTGTAAGCATCGATTGTCATTTGTTCAAAAGAAAGGTTTGGACGAGTTACATCTACCACCTGTCTTGTAATTTCACGAATACCATCCGGACCGCCTGTTGTTCCAAAGTTTTCAAATAAAACTCTAAAACGATATTGTAGTTTTGGCATTAGCAAAGAACTGTTGCTGCCGCCGCCATCTTCTGTTGGTATTGAAATATTTGTTAATGTTGTAATTGGCATTCTTGTCTCCTGTTACAGTAGTATTTATGCATATTAGGGTGGGGTTAATTCCCCACCCATAAAGTACGCATATTATCCTAGAGCTGCAATTTCTCCTGTATTCTTAAGTCTTAATGGAATGTAAATAAATTCAATTGCTTTGACTGGCTCAATTGCAATGTCTAAGTATAACTCATTCCTGTCAATTCTAGCAGGAGTATTGTTTGACTCGTCACATACAACTAAGAAGTCATACAATGCTCTAAGGCCTACTAATTCAATTAACAGCTGATCAGCAGCTGATTTAATCTGATCACGTGTGATCTTATCATTTGGTTCAAACAAGTATGGTCTTGCTAGTAGTTCTAATTGTCCACGTAAGTAAACAACTAAACGTGCTACGTTTACTCTATCTAGTGCAGAAGCATTTCTTGCACGAGTTTTTTGTCCAAATACAACTAATCCTGCACCACTTATAAATGTGATTGGGTTAATTTGATTTGTATAGAGTGTATCACGCTGTCCTGTGTTTAGAGCTATACCTACAAATTCTCCTTCGCTATTTACATAGCCTGAACTTGTAGCATTTGTAACACCACCGCGTCTTGTTCCTGCTGGTGCAAACCAGGGGAATGCAACTTGGTCATTTAGTACAAGTGTACGTAGTGCCATATGACTTGGTGGAACTACAACATTGTTACCAAAGTTATCACTTGAGAATCCCCATGGATAGTACATTCCAAGATATTCATCTTTTGATACAGCACCTATGTCATTATCTTCAAGTGCGCCTCTAACATTTGATGCCCATTCATTTAGTGAAGTTGCATCTGGTGTTAGCCTTGCTGGTGTGTCACCTACAACAAATGCTGTTAGGCGTCTGTCATAGTTTAGAGTGATCATTTCGCCAATTAGTTCCGGATAACCAGGGCAAGCAATCAAGTTAAACTGACGTGATTCTTCATCACGTATATCTTGGTTACTATTTACTAATGATTGTAGAGCTTGGATAACTGATTTACGCTGTGCAAAACGTCCAAATGTGCCTGAACCATCTTCGTTATTACCTGAATCAGTAACCCAACGATGTGGATAGTAATCTGCCATTGGTTGGTCAATTACATCATCTGGATCAGCACTGTTAGGATCGTCAACTTCATAACGGCCGTTTGAACCGTCTACATCAATGTAGTTACGCTCAAAACGCTTAACGTTAAATCCGCTTCTACGTGTGTTCCAAAGCATCATACCTTTTGGATATAGTGCTGGATCTGGAGCATCAGGATCTAGGTAATCATTTACTAGTAACTCGTCAATGTCACCTGCTTCGTATGGTCCGTCTGTAGCACCGCCAGTTGTACTCCAACGTGCGTCTGCAAATAAGATGCCGTTTTCAGTAGTTTGATCTGTTTTGTCAACTAATACAAACTCTTCAGTAGTACCATTATAACGATATACTAGTGGGAAGTTTTCAAGATCTGCTGTTGAAATCCAAATATCTCCATCAACTAAAGGAGTAGTATCTGATTGTTCTGTTGGCTGTGATGCACTTACAATTGGACCTGCTGGGTCTGTATCAGCATAATCGTCATTGTAATTTTGGTATCCAACCCATGTAGTTCCGTTGTTAATCATAATATCAACTTCGTCTACTGTAGAATTATACCAACGTTGTCCTGATGTTGTTAATGCTAGTGGCTCTGTATTAGAAGCACTATAAGTTAATGGCTTCCAGTTTGATGCAACAAAATCATGTGTTGAATCGCCTGTAGCATTATCGTATAAGTTTGCAGTTGCAGTTGATGAATTACTACCATCTGCTAGTAATGGTGAAAAGCCCATTGTTGTAAGCAATCCGTCTGTATCTGCAATACGGAAATCGCCACCAATTTTGTGTTCAATTACTACTTTGTTTGAAGCATTTACATACGATACTACATTTGCAAATCCTGCTGCGTTAATCGCGCCTGCAATTGTGTCTGCATCAGCAGTAGTACCGCCTGCAATAGTTACACTAATAGTTTTGTTTGTTCTAGTTGCACTATTTACAGTTGTTTCAGCAATGTCAAAATCATAAGTACCAGCGACTAATTGTGTTTCAATTTTTGCTGATGCAATTGAAGTAGCGTCATTCGAAACTCTATAATGAATTTTGAAATCTGCAACTGTAGGAGTTTCTTCTTCTACATTTGCTTTGATATACAAATCACCTGCAAGTAAATTTGCGCCACCGCCTGCTTTGTCTAGATTAAACAGTGCTGCTTCGTTGCTTGTATACATTGGAGCACTAACGTTGTTCCAAAGTTGAGTTGCATCACTATACTGCTTAATTCTCCAGTTTGCGCCGCCATTTGGTGTAGTTGTTTTAACCCACAAACTACCAGTTGGTGCAGGAACTGTATCTCCAGCTTTGTATTCAGGAACACTTGTGTGAGGTGCAATAGTTAATCTTGGAATACTATATGTGCCATTTTGTATACCTGTACCACCGTTATCTGAACCAGCTAGCCCTGTTAAAGAACCTTGTCCGCCATTAATAACAATTAAACCGTCGGCAGTTACACCGTCTGAAGCTGCTGTAGAATCACCATAAATTTCAAGAACACCGTCTACTGCTGCTGCACTTACACCTGTTATACCTGCACTGTTAATATTTCCTGCTAGAGCTGAAATAGTTGTGCCTGCTAGTGTTACAGTTGTAGTGTTAATAACCATTTCGTCGCCATTTGTAAGAGTTGGATTTCTTACGGTACCTTTTACAGTTGCATGACTAGCTGCCCACTTATCGCTACCAACTTCTACCCATTCGCCTGCACTTACGCCTGTAGCATTTCCTGAAGCTTTATAAAACAAACGATTCATGTCTGATGTTACATCGATTGCATATTCGCCTACAGATCCTACTGCTGCTTTTGGTACATCGTTGCTAAGATCAGTTGCTTCTGTGATTACTCTAATAGTTGTAGCACTAAATGACTGTCCATTAGTAGTAGTTGCAGATTCACCGTTCCATTCTAAAATACCAAATGCAGTATTAGTTGTATCAAACCAATACGCACCGTCTGCTGGTTCGCCCCCAGGTGCAGTTGAACTTGCAGTTAGTTCAGATAAGTCAACATCTGCTCTGACTACATAAGCACGATTTGTTACACCTAAAAGTGAGTATGCTGTGTTTAGACCATATTCATTTAGTTCGCCTGCGTGAATCATGTTTCCGTTGTTATCAGATTCAAATGCTGCGTCTCCGAATAAGTCTCCTAATTCTCTTTGACTTGTTACTAAATATGCTTTACCTGCATTCTCAGGTAAAGTGCCTTGAGCAACTCCGCTACCAGATGCCTTTGTTTTGTTTGCAGTCGTTGCAACAAATATAATAGGGACTGTAGCAGCCGCTCCTGGTGTGTAGAATGATTCGTCAATTACATTGACTTCTACGCCTGGTGATACTAATGCCATTTTCTTATTCTCCTATTGGATAGTGTTCTCTACAAGTATTTACCAATAATATTGAAAATCATGCCGCATATAGCTTCAAAAAAGGGACGAAAAAGGTGAGGTAAATACAATATGAGACCATTATGCAAGTGCGGACAGCGTCCTGCCGCTATAAACTATAAAAAAAATGGTAAAACATACTACCGCAAACTATGTGAGGTTTGTTTAAAGTATGGTTTAAATCATGGCATTCCTAAATGGAAGCAAAGAGGATATGAAAAGAAAAACGTTTGTGAAAAATGTGGATTTAGATCTAGCCATGAAGAACAATTTAATGTGTTTCATATTGACGGTGATTTAAACAACTGTCGTCCTACTAATCTAAAAACAGTTTGTGCTAACTGTCAGCGTATTCTGCAGAAAACCGGAGTGCGGTGGAAACAGGGAGACTTACGCCCAGATTTCTAAACATAGTACGCATTAGAATATCAACATTCTTTTGTAGTCGTTTTAGATCACCATTGTTATCAATCGTATAATCACACATCCACTGTTCAATGCTCATTGAGCTAGGATCTTCAGTAGGTAAGTGATCGCAACGATCTACCCAAATAGCATAATCAAATATCTTTTCATTTTGCATTGCAAAAAACTCACGCTTGTTTCTCAATCCGCAGTAAATATCATGCTTTGCAAACAAGTTACGGCCAAGGCGTGCTAAGTCATCTTTACAATAGTCGTGGATCATATTATACCATTCAGTACGGTGATTATGTCTATCTGCATAGCATTCTTCTTCACTTGAATAGTTATATTTGTCTTTTAGATCGTTATAGATAAAAAGTTCAGAACAGAACTTAGAGCTAGATTCAAATGTATAACCATATGCCTCTAGCATTTCACATACAGTGTCTTTGCCATGACGGCCATGTCCTACAACTAATAATTTAGGTAACATATAGAACTCCTATTATTTCTATATATTATAGCAGATTAAAAAAGTTTGTCAACCAATTAAAAATCCGTATCCTGTCCCGCCTGCAACAGCCAACGAAACTTCAGCTTCAAGTTTATCCATTTCGGCTTGTGCTTCTGCTTTTAATGTGTCGCCGTTAAGAGTTGATCCACCTTGAGGGCCTGCAATAGTAGCAAACTTTGAACGTGCTTCGCCTAACATATACTTACAACTTGCAAGTGTATAATCTTTAATCCACTGTACTGCTAGATAATCATTTAACAATTCTGAATCAGGACGATAATTATAGCAATAAAGTAATAGTTCTTCTTCTGCTCTTGGTCGTTGTAGCATAGTAAGTTTCTTACTAGTTGTATTCCATTTAAATTCAATAAATGATCCAAACATACGTCCGACAAGTTCTTGATGCTGCGAGAACAAATCATAAGTTGCTAGTCCGCCCATTTTTGAACTTGAAAGTAGATAAGTGTTTGTATATGCTAAATTGAATGGTTCAAACAATGAGCCGCCATTACCGCCGCCTGTGCGTGAACCAATTGATCTACGAAAAATTTTACGAACTTCAATAACTTCGTTTGGCAGTACATAATCATTTTGATCAATTTCTGTTGTTAAAAACATATACGATTCTTCAACACTATTATCGCTACGTTGTCTAAAACGAGTTAATGCTTTTGTTAATGCAGTTTGATAATGTATAGGATCGAGTTCAACGTCGACCATGCCGCCTCCTAAGAAGGCATTTACATAGTCAAATATTTCTTGTTTCTGTGTTGCTAAATCTGCCATATAAGTTTCTCCGTACAGTATTTATCGCTTACGATAAATATGTATATGCCAAGACTATCATTATATAAACCAGAACGCGGCAATGACTATCACTTTTTGGACAAACAGATCCAAGAGATGTTTACGGTTGGCGGTACTGATGTAAACATACACAAATATCTAGGACCTAACAATCCATCAGAAGATGATCGTAGTGCTACACAACCAGAATACGATGTAGTAAAAGAAACTAATATTCAAGATTTATTATTTTTAGAAAACAGAGATAGAAAATACGATCCAGATGTTTATACAACTAGAGGTATTTACAACGTTCAAGATATAGATTTTGATCTAAGTCAATTTGGTTTATTTTTAAGTAATGATACATTGTTTATGACTGTGCATATTAATAGCATTGTTAAAACTTTAGGACGTAAACCTATGAGCGGTGATGTTATTGAATTGCCTCACTTAAAAGACGAATACGCTCTTAATGATTATAGTATGGCACTCAAAAGATTTTATGTTGTAGAGGATGTTAATCGTGCAGCAGAAGGTTTTTCACAAACTTGGTATCCGCATTTATACCGTTTAAAACTAAAACAAATTTACGATGGTCAAGAATATGCAGAAATATTAGATCTACCTGCAGAAGAAGGATCAAACGAAACACTTCGTGATATTTTAAGTACATATGAAAAAGAAATGCAAATTAACAATGCTGTTGTTGCACAAGCTGAAGCAGATGCACCTAAATCAGGTTACGATATAAGTCATTACTATACAGTTGCAACAAATGATGACGGCAGTATTGCATTAAGAACTGCTGATCAAACAGAATTAGATGCATCAAATATTAACACCCGAGCAGACGAAATCACAGATCGTCCAGACAGAGAAGGATATACAGGATACCTTGTAGGTACAGGAGATGTTGCACCAAATGGTGCACCGTTTGGTTTTGGAATTTCTTTCCCGATAGATAATCAAGAAGGAGATTATTTTTTACGTTCTGATTTTCTTCCAAACAGAATGTTTAGATACGACGGTAATCGTTGGGTCAAAGTAAGTGATGATATTAGAATGACACTAAGCAATACATTAGAACGTCAAACATATAAAACAGAATTTATCAACAACACAAATACAAATGAAATTGATGGCGAAGTTGTTGAAGAAAGACAGAGCCTTTCTAAAGCTCTTAAACCTAGAGCGGATAATTCATAATGTTACATTTTTATGACGGACAAATAAGAAGATACACTACTCAAATGATGCGTATTTTGAGTAACTTTCCTGTAAAAGACGGAAAAGGCAATACTAAAGACGTTCCAGTTACCTACGGTGATCTAACAAGACAAGTTGCAAACATAATTAGAGAAAACTCAGAAAATAAATTACCAAGTGCTCCTAGAATAGCAGTATACGTAACTGGTTTAGAATTAGACAGAGATCGATTAACAGATGCTACTTATACAAGATCTGTTAACATTAGAGAACGTGCATGGGATGAAGAAAATCAAGAATACCTTAACTATCAAGGAAAAAACTATACTGTAGAACGTTTAATTCCTACTCCATATATCATGCGTATTAATGCTGATATTTGGGCAAGTAATACAGATCAAAAATTACAAATATTAGAACAAATACTTGTACTGTTTAACCCTAGTTTAGAAATGCAAACTACAGATAATTTTATTGATTGGACAAGTATTACTGTTGTTAATTTAGAAAATGTACAATGGTCAAATAGAAGTGTACCTATTGGCGTTGACAGTGAAATCGATATTGCTACGTTAACATTTACTATTCCAATTTATATATCACCTCCTACTAAAGTTAAGAAAATGGGTGTTATAACAAACATTATTACAAGTATGTTTGACGAAAGTAGAGGAACAATCGAAGATGGAGTTAGTGGTCCGGTAAGTAATGCATATAGCGACTTTCTACCCGGAATGACTGGCGATGATAATAATAGAAAAGCTCAAACTTCTGTTGTAGACGAAATGGCTAATGTAAATTATAGGCAATACGGAGTATATCTCGGTTCTGGCAGTGCGCAATTGTATGCTAACGGGATTGTTGGTGCAAGAAATTGGCAAGAAATATTTGAAGCATTTCCTGGTACGTATCAAACTGATGTTAGTAGAATATACTTAACTAATTCAGAAAATAGTAATACAATAACAGGAACTTTTGCAATAAATCCATTTGACGAAACAAAGATTGAAATTAATTTTGACACGGATAGTTTTCCGTCTGATACAATTATAGATGGTAGAACTACAATAGATTATATTATTAATCCTACAGGATTTAACCCTGGTGATATAAAAACAAACGGCCTACGGTTGTTGCTACTAGAAGCAGTTGGTGATAAAACAACAGGTGAAGGTCCTAGTGCATGGAAAAATGCAGATAATACAAATTTAGTTGCAGATATAAATGATATTATAGAATGGGATGGTTCTAAATGGAATATAGTTTTTGATGCAAGTGAAACTTCTACAACTACTTACACTACAAATTTAAATACAAGTGTTCAATATCGTTATAAAAACGGCGAATGGTTATTAAGTATGGACGGCGATTATCCAATCGGTACATGGAGAATTGATCTAGCAGGCTAATTACTTGTATGACAAAGATTACATGTAGTGGCGCACTTTTTTATACACTAGATACAAACAGATTTTTATTTCTACATAGAACACAAGGCAAACGTGCTAATTTATGGGGACTTGTAGGCGGAACCAATGAAGGTACCGAAACTCCATGGGAAGGGTTACGTAGAGAAATTGAGGAAGAGATAGGGTTTCTTCCTGATATTAAAAAAACACTTCCATTAGAAAGTTTTATCTCATCTGACAATCTTTTTTATTTTCACACATATCTTTGTGTAGTGAAAGAAGAATTTATCCCAAAACTTAATAGTGAACACGACGGTTACGCTTGGTGTAGTTTTACTAAATGGCCAAAGCCATTGCATCATGGTTTACGCAACACACTTCAAAGCAAGATAAATTTGTCTAAGTTAGAAACTGTGTTTCAAACTATTAATTTACTTGACACATAATATAAAATAAAGTATAATAAAGTATGAAAGTCTTAGTTATTGGCGATATTATTATTGACAAATATATCACAGGAACATCAACACGGTTGAGTCCTGAGGCTCCTGTGCCTGTTGTTAGTCAGCAAGACAGTTGGGAACAATGGGGCGGGGCACACCTTGTATATCTTAATCTATTGAATTTAAGTGTGGATGTAGAAATGTTAGATTTATCATCGCCCAAGTGTATAAAGACTCGTGTATTGTGTGACGGACATTATGTTACACGTATAGATCAAGATTACAAAACAGACGGCACTACAGCACTTAATAAAATTTACGAAAAAGACTTTTCAGCTTATGATGTTGTAATACTAAGTGATTACAATAAAGGTGTGCTAGAATACTCACAACAAATTATAGAACACATCAACAAATACAATTGTAAAATTATTGTAGATCCTAAACGCCATTTTAATTTTTATCAAGGTGCTTGGTTAGTTAAACCTAATCGTAAAGAGTTTGAAGAATTAGGTTTTACAAATTGGACTGGTAATATAATTATTACTGCGGCTGGTGATCCTACTATAGCACAAATTGATAGTGAATATTATACTATAAAAACAGATCCTGTAGAAGTAAACGATGTTACAGGAGCAGGTGATTGTTTTCTTGCTACATTTGTTTACGGTATGAGTCAAGGTAAAAACTATGAAGACTGTCTTAAATTAGCAGTCAAAGGTGCAACAGAATCAGTCAAACACACTGGCACATATGTAGTTAAACCTGAAGATTTGCAGTATCGCACAATATTTACAAATGGTGTATTTGACATACTACATAGGGGACATTTTACACTGTTAAAACAAGCACGTGAACTAGGTGAAAAACTAGTAGTTGGTATTAACAGTGATGCTAGTACAAAACGTCTCAAAGGAGATAGTCGTCCTATAAACACAGAACAAACACGCAAAGAACAATTAGAAATATTGTCTTGGGTAGACGAAGTTGTTGTGTTTGATGAAGATACACCATACGAATTAATTAAAAAACTAAATCCTGATATGATTGTTAAGGGTGGAGATTACACTGTAGAACAAGTAGTTGGGCACGATATTGTGCCTGTAAAAATTATTCCTACAGTAAAAGGTTTTAGTACAACAAGTATTATAGAGAAGAGCAAATGAAAATATTAGTAACAGGATACAAAGGATTTATTGGTTCAAACGTTGCACAATATTTGCAGTCGCAAGGACACGAAGTAGAAGGATGGGATTATGTACCTAATGCTATTCCTGATCCTGAAGGTTATGACTGGGTTGTGCACCTAGGTGCAAACAGTTCTACTACGGAAATAAATGTAGATCTTATACTAGAACAAAATCTTGAGATGAGTACACGACTTTTACAAGCTTGTGGTCACTTTGGTGTTAACTTTCAATATGCTTCTAGTGCAAGTGTATATGGTGGATATAAACCTACACACTTTAGAGAAGACGGTCCTTTATTACCGCAATCACCATATGCTTGGTCAAAATATTTGTTTGACAGATTTGTAAACCAATACAAAGATGAATTTGATATTACAATACAAGGATTCCGTTATTTTAATGTTTATGGACAATATAACGAAGAACAAAAAGGTAATATGGCAAGTCCTTTTACAAAGTTTACCAAACAAGCAAAAGAAGATGGATTTGTTTCGCTTTTTGAAAATAGTGAAAAATATAGACGAGATTTTGTTTGTGTAGAAGATATATGCAAATTACACGAAAAAATGTTTGATATTAATGAGTCAGGAATATGGAATGTAGGTACAGGTCGTAGCATAAGTTTTTCTACCGTTGCTAATACTATTGCTAACAAATATAATGCTAAAATTAACCTAATACCAATGCCAGAAAATTTAAAAGGACAATACCAAGAATTTACTTGTGCAGATCTAACAAAGCTAAACAATACTATAGACATGCAATGGACAAAAATAGAGGATTATATTAATGCAGCAGAATGAACAATCTACAAGACTAGAAGGGTTTGTAAAAAAAGGATGGGGATATGAATTAATTTGGGCAACTAACGACAAGTACTGTGGTAAAATTATGGTATTTGAACGCCCTGGTTCTAAGTTTAGTATGCATTTTCATAGTGAAAAAGATGAAACTTGGTTTGTTAATAATGGCAAATTTATGGTCAAATGGATTGATACAAAAGATGCTACAATGTATGAAAAAGAACTTAAAGAGGGAGATGTTTGGCATAATCCTCCACTACAACCTCATCAGCTTGTATGTTTAGAAGCTGGTTCAAGTGTTACCGAAGTTAGTACGCCAGATTCAGTAGAAGACAATTACAGAGTTTCACCAGGCGATAGTCAAAATGGCTAATAGATATATCAATCAAACTCCACAACTTTTACCTACAGAAAATTATACAAAGTGTGTGATAGGAATTGATAGAGATGGTGTAATTAATAAAGACTTAGGAACATATGTAACAGATCCTAATGATTTTGAACCTATACCTGGCAGTTTAGAAGCAATGGCAAGATTGCGAGCATTAGGTCATAAAATTGCTATTATAACAAATCAAGGCGGCATTGAAAAAGGTATTATGACTATGGAAGATGTAGAAAGTGTACACTTTCGTATGTTTGAAATGTTAGGGGAAGCAGGATGTCCTAGTATCGATGCAATTTATTATAGTGCAAGCAGTCGTAAAGATGATGAATTTGCAAAACCTAATACAGGTATGTTTAAAAGATGTGAACGAGAAAATCCTACAATTAAGTTTTCTAAAGGATTTTTTATAGGTGACAAAATTAGTGATCTAAAAGCAGCAATGAAAGTAGGAGCAAAGCCTATACTAGTCCGTACAGGTTATGGCATTGAAACTGAAGAACTTATCTCTAAAAGATTTACTTACCAAAAAATAAAAAAAGCAACTAAGATTTTTGATAACTTAGCTGCTTTTGTAGATTGGTTAGAAGCACATTAAGCTTGTGCTTCACCCCATTTAAGAATTACGTTTGCATCAATTGCTGCACCGCTAACTTTATACAAATTAATAGCAAGTACATCAGGGCCATTTGGATATGTACCTCTGCCACCTAATGGAGTATTTGTTAATTCTTTTAATTCACTAAAGTCAACTGTTGCACGTTCTCCTGGATTTGCAATGAATGAAAAGATAGTTTCTCCTGGTAATGCATATACTGGTTCAATAAATGTAAATTCAACTGTAGTAACTCCTGGATTAATAGTAGCATTATAAGAGTTACTAAATTTAACTTCATAGTATTGAGTGCCAAGATACGAATCTAAACTTACGCCACTTACTTGTGTATTAGCAGCAAAATTTGGATCTGTTGTAGTGGTTCCTGCAACAACACCAGATGTATCCCAGGACGTCTTATCAAAATACATTACCGAAGTACTACTAGTTCTATATTCTCTAGTAAAGGTAACTGTAGTCTGACCGCTAACATTTTGTGTAGCATCGTTTGACATTGTAATTACCGTATACCTTTGACCGTCAATCCATTGATTTGTTCTAATTTTGTCTACTTCTGTTCCTGATGCAATTCCAGTTCCACTTATTTTATCATTTTCTCGAATATCTGTATAATTTGCATTCCATGTAGTTGATAGAATATAAATTCTATCCCAGCCGCTGTCTAGAGAAAGATTGTCGTATGGGTAAGGATCTAGTGTAACACTTGCACTAGGGAATGCAGCACTTTGTGGATTTACAACTGTAGATGCTGAGTCCGTAGACCAAGTAATAGCACCACTTGAAGCAATTTGTGCAAAACTAGGCTGACCGCCTTGTGCTTGTGAGCTTAGTGTGCTCCAGTCTACAAAACTAGGGTTTGTAGGATAGTTTTGCGGGTTAAGAACACCTTCAACAACAATACCGCCTGTGCCTGTGTCTGAAGTAACTTCTAAACTTTGCAGTAGTAACTGCGCACGATTTAGTAGTTCTCTTTCACCCAAGTCACCTACAAGTGCGTTTGAAACACTTGGAGATAATCTAATCATAAATGCGGTTGCAGGAGTTGTACTAACTTCTAATCCTGTTTCAGCATATGAGAAAATATAACCACGGTCTTCATCAAATCCACCGTCTGTTAAGAATGCAGAACCCCAGTGACTAATTAAAGGAGTAATTGTACAACTTATTAGAATTACACCAGTTCTGTCATCGTGTGTTGCTGCTGCTCCTGCTGTATATTGACGTTGGGCGCCTGCTTGGAAATTTCTAAAAGTATCGGCTCTTGTACAACCTGTTAGTGTATTTGTTGTTTTATTATTGCCTGTAAAACTTATAATCTCATTGTCTATATATACTACACCGCTATCTGGAAAGAAGCTTGAATCTACAAGAGATATAGTATCTTGACTATCAGTCATTGCTGCTGCAAGTTTTCCTGGAGGTCCTTCGTTAGTAACTTCGTAACGTACAGGCAAGTTACCCGAACGCATAAATGCTTCTGTGTTTACGTTTGAGTTGCGCATTCTATGACAGAATACAAAGTTACCATCTGAACCACGTAGCATAAAGTCAATGAAACCAGCACCATACCATGAATACTGAATGCCAATCATCTGCATTTTACCAGTATCTAAATTATATCCACTAGGACCAGTGCCGTCTAATCTATCTAAATTAAAATCTTCTTGCTTAACTTTTTTATCACTAATTAAAAGCATCTTAGTACCGGAAATGTCTACAACACCTCTCCAGTCCGGAGTAACTGTCATTTCAGTTTGACTAATCACATGAGATACAACATGCGTCATACCTTTAATAATTACTCTATCTCCAGCTGTTAACTGATCTCTAAATCTTGTATTTGTTCCTGTTATTAAATTATCGTCAATATCCATTGCTATAGTACCAGCTACTTGTTTAGTACCTGTACGTTGTACAACACTTAAATTTGTTCCATCGTATTCCCAAAAAATACCATTTTGGTCATCGAAGATGCCTGAACGGACTGTTGCGCCGTGCCAACTTACTACTGTCATTTGTGCTGCAAATCCTAGTACTGCACTAGTTGCACCTAATCTACGTTGAGCACGAACTTGGAAAGTTCGTTCGTCGATAACATTAACAACTTCGTAATCAAATCTCGGCGGAACAGCAGTTTCGTCTCCGCTGTTGTAACCAGGCGTTTCTATACCTAACAGACGAATAATTCCGCCTTCTTGTACACCGTGATCATTATCGTCTGTTTCAATTGTAATTAATGCGCCGACTTCAACATCAGATGCTGTAACACTACGCAAGTCATAACTTGGTGCAAATAGTGCACCAGTTGTATACATAATACCTTTACCTGATTGGTAACGAATGTATTTTTTACTTTGACGTATTGCTTGCGCACCGTGCTGTGGACCACCTGTACCTAACTGCACACCGCCATCGTATGGTCTGTGAATAAAGAATGAATCTGGTCTTGGGTATATGGCTCCGGTAATGTCTCCGTCATCGTCTATAAACCCTGCACTTCTAGCTTGCCAGCGTAGTGTATTACTTGTAGGAACATCAGATGCAAAGAACGATCCGCTTGCAATTTCGTGTTGATTTGTTCCGCTATCTGAACTGATAGTTACAATAAATGTATCTCCTGGTACAAGTCCATGAGCATTATCAAATTCAGCTTCTAGTGTTGCAAGTGCTGTATACGGAAGATTTGTTGCTGCTGGTATTTCAGCTGTAGTTGGTTCTGATATTTGAACTGTACTAATTAAATCAAAAATATCACCTTCGTATGCACTAGTATATACTTGAGTAAATGTAGATATTGCGCCGCCTGATACTGAATCAATTCTTATAGTTAAATTATGATCTGGATCGACACCTCCCAAATCTGCTGCTGATATTGTAAGACTATTCCCTGCTTTATAGCCAGAACCGCCTGACGCTACAGTTGTAGTGTATCCGCTATCTGCTCTAAGAACATTAAATGTAGCTCCAGCACCTTCAACTGAATCTAGAGGCGGTGTTAAACCACTATGTACACTCGAACCGTCTGTACTTGTTCCAGAAACAGATATAGCAGTTATGGCTCCGGCTGCGTCTACACTATCTATTGTAATAGTTAAATCATTAGTTACATCATCGCCAAAAAATGTCGATCCTAGAATAATAAATTCTTGATTGGCAGCATAATCACTTCCTCCGTTTAGTAATAATACGTCATAACTTGTAGAATCTGCAAACTGTTCTATTTCAAATTCTGCGCCTGTGCCTACTAAATTTGTACCGCCTTGTAACGTTAAGCTATCACTGTTACTAGCTACGCCCGATACACTAAATGCTGTGATTGCTCCAGAGCCATCTACATTATCGATTGTAATTGTAACATCGTTTGTTGAAGGAGAACCTCCTACATCGCTGCCACTAACAGTGAATGTTTCTCCTATAACATAATCTGCTGTTGCTCCGCTTGTTTCTACAGCAGAATAAACTGTGCCTGTTTTTGTAACATCAAAAACAGCTCCCGTGCCAGCTACAGTAGTAGATGTATATGTTGCTGCAACGTATGTATTTTCTGCATTAGGTGCTGTGCCGCTAAAATTAAAAGTTAAAATTTCGCCTGTACCTGCATCAACAGTAAGTACATCAATTATTAAATCATTAGTTCCGTCTACGCCGACTGGAGATAAAATTGCTCCACTTATTTTTAATCTATCACCTTCTATGTATCCGCTAGAAGTACTCACAGATGTATTAAGTGTTACTGTGCTAAACGTATTAGAAGAATATGCAACATCAAATAATGCATCTACTCCGTCCCCTCCTTCTACATCAGGACTTATACTTTCGGTTACATATGCACCATCAAATGCTTCTCCAGAACTTGTTACAGTTGCAATTCCGCCATCTGCGTCAACTGTTTGTACAGTTATTAATAAATCATTATCGGGCGTTATCCCTGATAAATCAGTGCCTGAGATTAAAAACCTATCTCCGATAATATAATCTGAACCTGCAGCATCTATACTATCAATTGTATATATTCCGTCTGCTTTAGATATTGTAAACTCAGCATTGGTGCCTGTACCTACTATATTATCTCCTGAAACATTATTATAAGTAGTTCTATTACCAATAATCGCACTTGTAAATGCGGTTGTAAAACTTATATCATTGCCAGCTACACTTTCAACGTAAGTTGCAGTTCCTGATCCGTTATCAGTAGCAAGATCATCGATAATGCCTGTGGCATCAAATACTGTTATTGTACTTGCGCCAGTAGTATAATCTCCTACAACTACAGGAGTAAGATATACGCCACCACCTTCTGATTGATCAATAGTACCTGTAACTTGTGTTCCAGGATCAATACCAGTGCCGCTTACAGGAGCGGCAACAGCTGGTGCTGGACCGTCATATGGAATATTTGTCGACCCAGATGGTGTTGTTAGTTCTGTAAATATATTTCCGCCAGAGCCGTTTGTTACTACAGTAAATATAGGATTTCCTATATCTGCTCCGGTATAAAACCCTGCTTGTCTAAGCTGTGTATATGTTGTGCTTAGAACTTCTCCATTTGTATCACCTACTTGAGCTTTTGCAAAGTATGTTAGCTGATTTGTGTCTGGAACACTATATATTACAAAACTACCTTCAGCTCTTGATGCTCCAGTGACACTATCTTCTAGTGCTTTTATTGTAATAGGAGTTCCTGTTTCAAACCCGTGCGCACCAACTGTTGTTACAGTAATTAGAGATTGCCCGGAACCAGCACCTTCTGTGTTTGTTTGTACAATAATTTCACCAACCATACCTGCATGGCTTGAACACTGATAATAATATGTGCCAGCAGAACCTGTTGGCGGAGTCCATTCTATCACAGTCCCGCCTGATCCACCTTGATCTATTACACCTTCTACTTGATTGCCAGTTCCTGTACCGGCTGCTGTTTTTATATAAAACGGATGAGAATTTGATGCGTTATTAACAAATTGCAAGGTGTCACCTTCAACAATATAAATTGCAGGATCATTAACAGCCGTGATAGTACCATTTCTATCTTCGCCTGTTAGTACCCAATCACTAGTTCCGTTATTAGTAGCTGTAAAAATATATGTGTTTACAGAACTAGCATTTGTAGTTACGCTTAATACTGGAGTATCTGTTCCTGGTACTTCATATATGCTTGGATAACCTCTTAATGTTCCAATTGCTGCCCACTTAGTAGGCTGTAGACCGTACTCAAAGTCAGCGTCAAGCATTGAAAGTGGCGGTGCAACTCTATTACGTTCAATAGCATCAGTACCAAAATTATAAGGTCTTGTAGTTGTAACACTTTGTCCGTTTTCTGTATATTCTGTAAATATTATTAATTCGTCTGTAGAACTCATTGAACTTGTATCATAGTTCAAATAAAGTTTAGAAACATAATCAACAGTTTGTTTAAATGTTACAAAATCTGAATCTGTTGTAGATATTAATTCGACATTGCCTCCTGTGTCTATACTACTAAAATTAAAAATTATTTTACTATCAGTAGCATTTGTAATCAACAAAATATTAGCAATATCATGTTTGCCTTGCATCTTTATAAAGCCTTGGCCACTTTCTTCAAATGTAGGAAATTCTGACAAGCCAGTTTCAATTACATCAGCAGTTGCATCTATGAGTGTTCCTAAGATACTTGAAGTTCCTGATTCTGCTGTTTTTGATACGTCGATTGTTTGAGTTACTTCTAAATTTATCGGAGTATAACTTGCATTAGGTAAAATATATATTTGAATTAGATCTTTAATAAATCCGTATGTAGCAACTTCTACTGCCCTATTACCATCAATTTGCGCAACATCTTGATCCCAATAGTATTTTACAACATTATATGTATTTTCATTTCCACCGTATCTTAAGTCTGCAAGATATGCATCAATATTATAGCCAATATCTCTTTCACATTTAGCAGAATTATAGGTGTATCCTATAAAGTCAGGCTCTGCTGCATCGATTTGACTTTGAATCCAAGCTGTAGCTTCTTTTTGAATGAATAATTTATTAGATTCAACCAAGCTATATGCATTAGGATAAAGATTATCATTTGCGCCTAACCCTGGGTGAAATATGTAGTCTTGTATTTGTGTTTTTGCCATTTTTTAACTTCCAAGTGCTATAGACAGTGCTGTTATTTGTGTATCTACATAACCTTTATTAGTAGCATGACTTTCTAATGTTGGAGCATTATTAACTGTTGCTGTATCTGTAGTTATGTTATCTGTTGTTACGGTAGAAGTAGTAAAACTTGTAGAATTTAGAGTAGTTATTGTTCCGCTGGTTGCTGTTAGTGCAACAAAATCTCCATCTCTAGGGGTTACTCCTCCTATATTGATATTATTTATCGATCCAGTAGTGGCGCTAGTAATTTGTACTAGTCCGTTTGATATTGTAGCATCGCCTTCTACAGTCAAACTTGTAAGTACACCCAGACGTTGTAAATTACTAGATGTTATGTTATCTGATAATGCAGTTTGTACAGGGTCGCCGTCATCTGAGCTTCCAGCTTGAAATAATACTTCTCCGTCTAGTTTTATAAGGTTTACATCTATTGAACTTGCTATAATATTTCCGTCTAGATCTATATCTAGATTTGGTGATTTATAACCTTTTCCTGTTTCAAATTTTGAATATGTAACTGCCATCTAAATTCCTTATGTCACTGTAATTGTGTTCCACATTCCAAAGTGAATAGAACACTGATACCCATAAGTGCCCGATCCTGCTACACTTGTATCCCATTCTACTGTTTCAGAACCTGCACCTGTAACTCCTGCTACCTGGTTACCTGTTCCTGTGCTTTGTGTGGTTTTAATATAAAACGGGTGTGCTACAGCCGTACTGCTGTTAATATTAAATTGAACTAAATCTCCGTCATTAAATGCTAGAGTAGGTTGCGATGCATTTGTAAATGATCCATTTCTATCTGAGCCTGATAATAAGTAATTATTGCCACTGTTAGTAACAGTAATTGTATAATCTGCTGCAAATACCGGAGTTGTACTTGTATCGTTTATATTAATAGGATCAGTTGTGTCTACAACAGTACCAACTAAACTATCAGTTCTAAGTTGAACTGTGAATGTTTCTGCACCTTCTGTAAATTCGTCTGCTCTCGGAGTCACTGTAAAACTGCCTGCGTTACTATTAATTGTAACTTGTCCAGCTGTAGTGTCGAAGTCTCCTGCATTAGTGACTGTCCAATATAATGTTGTACCGTCATCTACATTTGTTGTAGTGACATTTATTGTTAATGCACTACCTTCATCTATATTATTTTCAGCAGGAGATAAGCTATATGTTGGCGGATCAGCAGGTGTTGTGCTTGTATCATTTATAGTAATAGTATCAGTTGTGTCTACAATAGTTCCTGAAGTACTTTCTGTTCTGATGCTTACTGTAAATGTTTCTGCACCTTCTGTTGTACTGTCAGCTGTTGGTGTAACTGTGAAACTACCTGCATCACTGGTAATAGTAAAGTTTCCACTAGCAGTGCCAAAGTCTCCTGCATTTGTAACAGTCCAATATAATGTTGTAGCATCATCTACATTTGTTGTAGCCACATTTATTGTTAATGCACTACCTTCATCTATACTATTAGATACTGGTGTTGCAGTATACGTCGGTGTTGGTACACTAGTGTCTGCAATTGTTGTTTCAGATTCTAATGATCCAGTGTTATTTCCTTCACTATCTGTTGCATCGATAGTACAAGTTACAACTTCACTTCCTTCTATTAATTCGTCATTATCTATTACAATACTTGTTGATCCTGTGTTATTAGATATAGTTATTGTGCCTGTCAATGTTCCTGAAGAAATATCGTCTTCAGTTATACCTGTGATTGTATATCCAACAGTTGTACTATCAGGAATATTTTGTGTTAAGAGTGAGAATGTAATAGTATCGCCTTCATTTGCATTTGATGGCGAACTTAAACTATCATAAATTGGCGTATCTTCTCCAGGTGTATTTGCAGTACCTCCCATTCCGCTATGATTTACACAATAATAATATAATGTTGGAGCATCCGAAGCAACTGTTATTTGAGTGTAAGATCCTAGTGTTCCTGCTGTGCCTACTGTAGTAACGCCTGTGGTATACTCGATGCCGCCTCCCCAAATCCCGTTGGGTGTTGTAGAAAATTTAAGCTGGTGTGTATCATTGGAAGGATCACTTTGTCTAAATATATAAGTTTGTCCTTCTATTAAATTTAATGTAGGACTTGGGCCTACAAATCCATCGATGTAGTACTTATTTCCTGTCCCGTATATGTTAGTGCCAGAAGCAACTGTGACATTATAAACTATGCCTGTAGGAGTTGTACTTGTGTCATTTATAGTAATAGTATCAGTTGTGTCTACAATAGTTCCTGAAATGCTTCCGGTTCTAATACTTACAGTAAATGTTTCAGAGTCTTCAGTAACAAAATCATTTCCAGGTGTAACATTAAAGTTTCCAGCATTGCTTGTAATTACAAAACTACCGCTTGCTATATTAAAATCTCCCGAAGACGAAACAGTCCAGTATAATGTTGTAGCATCATCTACATTAGTTGTAGCAACATTTATAGTTAATGCACTGCCTTCATCTACATTATCGGTTGCTGGAGTTGCAGTATATGTAGGTAAAATAATTGGAGTAGTACTTGTGTCATTAATAGTTATATTGTTAGTAGTATCTAAAACTGTTCCATTAATACTATCTGACCTAATACTTACAGTAAATGTTTCTGCACCTTCTGTTGTACTATCAGCTGTTGGAGTGACTGTAAAACTGCCCGTGTTACTTGTAATTGTGAAACTACCACTAGATGTTCCAAAATCAGATGCATTACTTGCAGTCCAATATAAAACAGTTGCATCTTCGACATTTGTTGTAGAGACATTTATTGTTAGCGGAGATCCTTCATCTACACTATTAGTTGCCGGAGTTACAGTATATGTAGGAACAACTTCTTGCGGAGGCAAATAACTAGGCACTGAAGAAGCACCTATATCGTTAATACTATGGAAGTATGAAGCACTATAAATTACTTTTGCTCCAGTACTGGCTGTACTATCTTCAGAAATAGCAGGATTAATTAAAATGCTTATGTTAGATGCATTAACTTGGGCTGTAATATCAACCAAATTTCTTCCGAGATTGGTTCTGCCGTATTCGGTTATATTAGCATTATTAACATCTGCAATTACAAGGAATTTTATTATTTCTTTATCTTGCCCGCCAAAATCTACTACAACAGTATATTCAGCAGCACAGAAGTCGCCATAGTACCATTGGTCTAAAACAGTATTTGGATACAATTGAACCCATGGGCCTTTATAAGAAAAATTTACTCCGCTTTGTAAACGGAGCGTTTTATTAAGCCCTTGTACAAAATATTTACTTAAATTTGGCATACTAGTCCTCTCAGTAGTATTTAGCTAGATTTAAATTAAATAGCTTTTGCAAATTCTAGTAAGTTTTTAAAAGTTTGTAAATTAATTTTATTTAGAGAAACACTATCGATATCTGATAAAGTGCCTAACAATATAGGAGTCGCATTAACAGCATTTGCTGCTTTTATATCATTAGTGTCGACGCCTATATAAAAACTTTCATTCCATGTAATTTTTTTATCACTTTCTGCTTTTTTAAACATACCTGTATTAGGCTTTACATATGGATCACTTTTTTCTGTTAAATTGGTATAATAAGAGCCTCTTATTGTACAACCTAAATCTGTGAACATTTCTTGCATGGCGGCTATAATATTTTCAAAATCTTTTTGATCGATGTTTTTTGATCTACGATTAGGTTGTCCAGTAATCAAAACAAAGTCATATCCTTTTTGATTTAAAACACTTAGTGCTTCGGGCACATGTTCGTATACGTTTAGCATATCTCCTGGCGTAAATATTGTGGAATCATCTAACAAAACTCCAAATATAGACATACCGATAGACTTTCTCGATTGTCTATATTCAGTTATAGAATCTATATAATTTGAAAATCTTCCCATTTGATATTAATCCTTTATAACAAGTTTGTTAATTTCTGGTAACCACAAATATTTCAAGTCCGACTTTTTTAAAGTACTCAATGCTTCTTCTACTGTTTCTACAAGAGGATCTCCGCCTAAATTAAAACTTGTGTTAAAGAGTATAGGAACATCTTTAATTTTTTCAAACTCTTTGATCAAATTGTAATAATTTTTATTCTGTTTTTCTGTTACAGTTTGAATACGACATGTACCATCGACATGGGTAATTGCAGGAATAATATCTTGTTTATTGTCAACTACATTTACAGCATACATCATAAATGGTGTTTCTTTTTTAGTTCTTAAATCAAACCATTCACTTGCTTTTTCAGCTAGTACTGTCCCAGCAAATGGACGGAACCATTCTCTACGCTTAACTTCATTAACAATATCTTTACCATTTTTAACAGTAGGATCAAAAAGTATGCTTCTGTTACCAAGAGCTCTAGGACCTGCTTCAGAACGTCCTTGATACATGCAAACAATATTTTTATCTGCAATTAATTTAGCAACTTCTTCTGTTGTAGAATCAATTACTTCAAAACCTGCAAAATCTATATCATTGTATCTGTTATCATTTTTAGGACCTAAATATAAACTTTTTAAGGGAGTCTTTTCTTTATTTTCAGATAATGATCTGTACACATACTGACATGCACCTATAGCATTTCCGCCATCGTGTGCAATTGGTTCATGGTAAAAATCAATATCAGGAAATTCCTCAAGCATTGCATAATTAGCAACACAGTTTAGTCCAAAGCCTCCCGAAATTACTATTTTTGTTAATCCTGTAATATCTATTGCTTTTTGTATTAATAGCTTTAAACGTTCTTCAGAAGTTTGCTGCACCATATAAGCAAGATCTTTACGATAATCTCCTACTTTAGTTTCATCTTTATGCCATGCATCGTCGCCTTGCATTTCTAATAATTCGTCATCTAAGTCTGCAATTATAAAATTAGATGCAGGAAACTTAGGTTTAACAAAATTTCTATTAGTATACTGTCCGTTGTTTAATTTTATGCTTTCGTTGAATTTTCCATACGGAGCAAGTCCCATAGTTTTTCCAGCTTCAATTGCATGAAATCCTAAAAATTGCGTTACAGCTTCATATACTTTTGTTAAGCCGTGTCTGTCAGAAATTTCTACATACGTATTGTTATCTGTTAAATGGAAACTATCGTTAAAGTTTGCTCCATAATATTTTACATGACATTCAAGTTCTGCTGGATATCTCATTGAATAAATCGATTCAACTTCCCAAGTTTCTTGCATTAGCGAGGGAATTTCTGGAAAGTCAAAACCACTGCCTGCGCCGTCTACTACTACAATTGCTGCTTCGTCAAATCCAGAATTGTAAAATCCGGTAGCCGCGTGTGTTAAATGATGATCATCGCCAAACATCTTTGTTTCAAACTTTATACCTGGTTGTTTTTTCCTTATATAACAAGTATAAGGATCTTCACCTGTCCAAGGCATTTTTCCAAAGGCATTTCTTGTTCCGCACAGTAATAAGTAATCTATATGATCTGTGTATTCGTATGCTTTTTCCATTCCAAGATAAGGATTTCCGTCATACTTTAAGCGACTTAGTCTATCTTCTTCTACATAATAGACAAGTTCGTTATCTTTAAATAAAGCGGAAGATCCGTTGTGACCTGTATTAATGGCTAGTAACCACATATATTTTTACTCCGTAGTTTTCTTGATATGATCTCTAATATTTTTGATCATTGCTTTAATTTCGTCTGCACTGAAATCCATGAGTGCATCATTTAGTCTGTCAGCCTCCTCACAACCAAAACCTGCTATTCTAATTGGACTGTAAGTTTTAGCTGCGTCTTCTTTTTCTATTATATTAAAATATTCAGGATAGGTTACATTTTTTGCAAAAGTACTTCCTAGCACAACTGTTCCTGGTTTTTGGAATGCATATGCAATATGCTGTCCTACACTATCGCACCCAATAAAATAGTCGCTAGACTCAATAATTGCAGCCCAAATTCGTAACGGAATAGGTTCATTAGGTTGGAAAATTGGAAGATTTACAACATTCAATGCGTGTTCTCCCATATAGATGATATTATAATCTTTAGACAAATCTGCCACAAGTTCTATAAAGGTATTTTGTTCTATACTTCTTGTACTACCGTCATATACTATACCTGCGCCCATTTGACTGCTTCTGCCAAACGGCTGTATAACAATAGTTTTATCTTTATTTTGTTGTTGTTTTACTTGTGTAAGTATATCAACAGCTGCCATTTCTTCGTGCTTATTTAATTTAATAGTAGGAACTTTATTATCATTAGTACGTTCATCTAAAATTTGATACCAAAAACTTTGTTGTAAACTAGAATTCACGTTATAATATTCGTGATCCCTATATGGTTCTGGACTGACGCATAAATTATCTTTAATAATACTATCAAACAATCCTTTTTGATTTACATCAAATGCTTTGTCTTGCAGTGTAGGGTGACCTAAGTAAAATTCCATTCCGCCTTCGCACACTATTCCTGCTAGTTCATTTCTTTCATTTAATTCTTCTAGTGCAGGAATACTAGAAATAACTCGACCAGCGCCACCGTTGATAAAAACTACTTTTTTCATGAAAAGATCCTATATTGTTTGTACAAGATATTTATAGAGCAACTGTTTATACAAATTTAAAAGTGGCAACTCATAAATTAATGGCTGCTTACTTTTAAAGTATAATTAAGTGTAACAAAAGGATAAATCGTTGTTTAATCAATTTACTTATAAAAGTGTTAACTTATGTACAACATCAGAATGCAATGAAATTATTAAATTATATGATGACAAGCGTTTAGAAGAAATTAATCAAGGAACTGATTCGACTTACCGAAAAGTAAAAATTACAAGTGTAAATTTAAACAATCATAAGGAAATAATTAATGCAGTTTTTGAAGCAAATAATTATTTTTTTAATTTTGATTTATCTACAAAGATAGAAGCATACTTTGGTAAGTATGAAACATTTCATCATTATAATAAAGAACATATAGATTCTAGACCTCTAGTAGACGAAAACGATATGCAGAGAAAACTGTCATTTTCTTTATTATTAAATAACGACTATGAAGGCGGAGAAATATCCATGTCGGGCGTTAATTTAAATATTGGCACCGGCGATATTGTTGTATTTCCTTCTTTTATTCCACATAGTGTTAGTACAGTAACATCAGGCACAAGATACGTAATTTTCGGGTTTTGTTTAGGCCCTAGCTGGAGATAAAAATGAAAGTTATAAGACAACTTTTTCCTGTTCCTACTTTAGAAGCAACAGTAGACAACTATGATAGTTTAAATAAAAAATTAATTAAAGAAATAACAGAGCTGTTTGACTCGGGCGTAAATCGGAGAGTTCTTAGCCATAAATGGAATGAATATAAGTTTTCAACTCAAAGAGAAGAATTGGGTTATTCAAATTTTGACCCGTTGGATAATAACGGACTTGTGGGTGACGATAGATTTAATTTTTTCTTTGATCATTTGTCTCCATTAGTGAATGAGTTTTTTAGTCAGTTACACTATCGCCAACAATGGTATTTTTTAAATGCATGGGCTGCTGTTTATCCTAAAGGTGCATGGGTACCTTTGCACGATCATCGTCCGTGTCATTGGAGTGGAGTTTACTACGTGAAAACACACAAAAATTGCGGAAATATAATTTTTACTGATCCAAAAGAATATGCACTATCAAACGAGCCAGAACAAACTCTATATAGAGGCAATGCTATGCATACTGTAGAACCAACAGACGGTATGTTGTTGTTGTGGCCTAGTTATATGAAGCACGAAACATTGCCTAACCAAATTGACGAAGACAGAATTATAATAAGTTTTAACATTATTACAACAGGAATACCTGATCCAGATGGAAAATTTTTACAAAAATAACGGTATTAATTATAATATTAATAATCCTTATTTTTTATATACAACATTATCTATCGATCACTCTTTACAACAGCAAATGATTGCAACTGTTGAATCTCAAATAGAAACAGGCGATTATAATGGAGGATATACTTTTGTAGTAGAAGAATCTGATCAAGAATTTTCTATACTATATAATACTTTTAAACATATATGTAATACTGTATTCGAAAATTTAGACATTTCTATATACAACAGAACAATTTGTTGGGCAAATGTTTATAATAAAAATACTTATAGAAGTAATCTACATCATCATCTTAGAACAAGTAGTATAAACAGTGTTTTTTATTTACAAGTACCGATTGACAAAATGGAAAATAGTTGTGGATTGCGAGTTATTACAAAAGATCACTTAGATCAAGTTTTTATACCAGAAGAATTAGATTTGGTTATTATGCCCTCATGGATGCCCCATGAACCTTTACCACACAACAGTCAATTTAATAGAATAGCAATAAATATGGAAATTGCTTGCAATCAAAAGATTGATGACTTTTATACTTTAAATAAAATTTATAAGAATTGTAAAATAAATGTAGAGTAAAAAACTTTACTCTACATTTTTATTTTAATTAAGCAGATCTAGGTATGTTTACTGTAACTTCTTCAGTTTCGCTTGTACCACCTGTGCCTACTACACTACATGAAAACGTATGCTGTGTAATAGCATCTGGATCTTTAGTAACTGTTATAGTTACTTCCCATTCATTTGATGTATCATCTCCATCATTCCACGACCACGAAGGTACATGTTCTGGATTATCTTCGTCATAATCGCCGGCAATTTCTGCTGTTGCAGTAATTATAACAGTGTTGTTTACTGGATCATCATCTATAGCATACCTAAGATTACAAGACGGAGGTCCTGGATCTACTGCCATATTTAGCAAAGGATCTTCTGCTTGCCAAGTTTCAGCGTCAGCCCATGTTCCGTCTTCTCTTCTATGCCAACCGATGGCTATTCCTATATCATCTGGTACATCTTCCCAATACACTAGAGCATCTGGGTGCCAATGATTTCTAGGATCACCTTCAAATATTTGTACAACTTCGTCGTCTACTATTTTAGCCCATGTCATTTTTTATTTTCTCCTTGAAATTAATCAGCGTCTTTCCAATATATAATTGCCATACCTGTGCCAGCATTACTTACACGCCAGTCTAGTTCTTCTGGCGGAAATGCCAACGGTGTCGCGCCGCCATTACAATTGTCATAACTTCCGCCATAACAAATACATAGTATAGCACTTCTACTTACCCCGGCTCCGCCGCCTTTGCCTGCTTTTTGAGTATAATGGCAAATACCTGTTCCGCCTGCGCCTCCTAGTGTGCCTGCGCATGCAAGAACATAAGGTTGTATCATATCCATCATTTGATCTGCACAGCAAATTTTGTTCATTGTTCCTAAACAACAAATTAATTCCCAATTTAATGTACCGCATGCATTAGCACCGTTCAAACAGCATTCGCCATATGTAGTATCAATTGAGCAGCAGTGATAGACTACTGCACCTGTGCCTGCACCTTCGCCTGCGTTATCTGGAGTGCCATCATTGATAGCCCCTACCCAACTACCGCCGTTTGCGTGGCAATATCTTTGGAAACTTCTGCCTGATGAGCCGCTTCCTCGCATATCGTGTATGTCATGCCAATGATACTTTTTAGGTGATGGACCTTTTTCTATTTCAGTATAAAAGCTAGTTCCATGTTCGTTTGGTGATGAGCCAAATCCCCAAATAAATTCGTGACCGCGTCCTTCATTGTTGCTTTCTCCGCCTAGGCCGCCGTGCCCGTTTCTTCTACGTCCGGCCATACAAAAACCAATTATACTAGATCCTTCACAACAGGTCCAGCACTGGAATTTGGATCCGCCTCCGCCGCCTACACTAGGAGGGTGATATGCATTTTTTAGTGTTTTGCCGTAGCACTGACCGTTGTATCCTCTTTTCATGCATATACAGTCGCATCTCCACGGATGTACTTCTTGTCTACAGATGTAGCCGATGCCGCCACCGCCACCGCCTGTTGGGCCGCAGCCGGAGCTACAAAAACAATTAGCAGCACTTTGACCGGCGCCTCCGTGACACCATAGCCAAGAACCTGCCGAACCGCCGCCTGAATATCTTGATACACAACATCCATTAGTATTATGATTTGGATCAAGTTGTCTAGCACTTATGCCCGACCAAACAACACAGTAACCGCAGCAAGTGGTTGAATATGTATAAATGCATGATCCACAGTAGTGACTATAAGAACCTCCGCAGCACGAACAGTTTTTTCCTGCACAGCCACCGCAACTGTTTATGTCACCGCCACTAGCAGTACCATAAGTACATCCAATAGCGCCGCCTGCAGTCATGTTAATAGCAGAACCTCCGGAGTTAGTATATGATATTGTAGTATCTTGTTGTTGTTTACCTACAACAACTGTTACTGTGCATCCGCCTTGTACAGTATCCCATTTTTCTGCATATGCGCCGCCGGCGCCTGCATAACCGCAACACGTTTGAGTGCAATAACTTTTGCCTCCTCCGCCGACAGCAATAGTTCTCATACAAGTTACACCACTAGGTACCGTAAATGTATAGTTTCCTGGTGTATCTATAGTTACTTTATTTTGCCAAGTTTCATTAGCATCATATGCATATTTGTGAGTAGGCACTTGATAACATTCTGAAGCTTCGATAGTACTTACTAAATTTGCTTGTGCTTCACCTGAGCTTACATAACGACCCATTTAATTAAGCCTCCTTATAATATATTATTGCCATGCCTGTTCCTGCATTGCTAGTTAACTGATCTAATAAACAAGGAGGAAATGCTAAAGCAGGCCCAGTTCCATTACAGTTATCATAACTTCCGCCGTGACACACACAAAGAATATGGCATTTTCCTTGTCCGCCGCCGCCGCCTTTGCCTGCTTTTGATGAATATCTACAATATCCCATGGCACCGGATCCACCTAGTGTTCCTGCACAAGTCAAGTGCATTGGTACTATATGATCTATCATTTTCCAAGCTTGATCTTCCCATCCTAAGGTTCCTAGGCAGCATACTAAACACCAGTTAACAGGATAATTTGCTCCCCACATTTGTCCAGACTGTCCTGGGTCGCAACAGTATGATCCTGTGCCGCCCGTGCCTGCACCTTCGCCTGCGTTATCTGGTCTTTGACCTACTGCAAGGCCATATCTGCATTGGCAATTACCTTGTTCTATAAGTTCTCCTGGTGCACCCGGTGAACCAGTACCACAAATATCTGATATATCCCACCAATCAACTTTGCATGCTGGACTACCAGGAGTTCTAATACATACTTCAGGCATACCATAGCCGCCACCGTATGGGAAAGCACAGATATTGTGCATTCCAAATTCTACTTCAAAACCATAAGGTTCGCCTTCTTCTGGGCCGCCTTTTCCTCCTGCGCCAGTTTGGTAAAGACCTCCCATACATTCGCCTTCCCAGCTACGACAGCCTCTCTTTGATAAAGATCCTGCAGAGCCTCCGCCTCCTGCTACTGACATAGGATACTGCGTAGCATAGTGCCAGCCAGTACAATTACAGGTGCATATACAACTACAGCAAGGATAATGCCATACTTGCTGGCAACATTGTGTACCTATGCCACCGCCACCACCGATAACGCCACTATGACACTTGCCGCATGTAGTTTGGCTTCTACCACCGCACAAGTTTTTAGGTGATCCAGCACTGGCACCGCCTACTAAATTTAAGTTACAACAGGTGGTACTACCTGTCTGGCTGGGTTTGTAAGCATAAACTACACAATATCCACAGCATGTACCTTGTTCAAAACATATACAGCTACCGCAATGGTGACTGAGAGAACCACCGCAATGATTACATGTCCAACCTGCTTGCCCTCCATTTGAATCCCAGTCGCCGCCTGAGGCAACTCCCGGAGTACATCCTGCTGCGCCGCCTGCTGTGTGTACAGGAGTTCCTTCACACGATAATGTAGTGTCTTGCTCCTGTGCGCCTACAACAATGCACATTTCTGTTCCTGCACCCAAAGCCATACATTTTTCTGAATAGGCGCCTCCTGAGCCGCCCCATGAACAACATCCTGACGTTGTACATTTAGGCTTGCCTCCGCCGCCGACCAGCACACTTCTAGCACAAATTGCGTTTGCCGGGGCAGTCCATGTGTAGGCTCCTGGTTTATCGTATACTACTTTATATTGCCAACACTGTTTACCGTCATAGTAAACTCTACCTCCTGGATGTTTAGGAGGAGTTTTTTCGGCAATTGTGATATCTAAATTTACTGGTACAAAACGTCCCATATTTTAACTCCTAAACATTAAGCTGGTGTTTCTATTCCGTATGCTACTGCGCTTACACTAGCCGCACTTGAATATACTACTAGTTTTTGCGATGCTGCTAATACTAATCCTGTTCTTTCTAGAACTGCGTTAGCAGGAATAGTAACATCGTATTCTATCCATTCGCTATTGTCTGGTGTGTCAGTTGCTGCTAATGCGATTCTTGCATCAATTGATGTTGCATTTCTGTTTACAAGGTTAATACTAACTACTGCAAAAGTACTAGTAGGAACCGTGTAAATAGTAGTAAGCGTAGTAGCTGATAAGTCTGCTGGTGTTCCTAATCTGCCTGTTGCCATTTTATTTTCTCCGTTATCTAGTTAAGAAATAGTTGAGTGCCAATGGTGCTCCATCTATTCCGCTTGTAAAGTTTACTTTTGTATTTATGTTAATTGGTACATTGTCTGTAGAAGTGATTTCATTACTGAAAATTTCTACAGTACCTGCTGTGAGTTTGTTCACATTTAGTGAGCTGCCTCCGCCGCCAATTTGACTTTCTAAATATGTTTTGATTGCTCGTTGCGTTGGCACAATATTATCGCTATCTGCTGCAAATGTACCATCTGTACTAAATTCACTAATAGCTGTGTTTGAACTTCCTAATGTAACTGAACCTAATTGCAACTCTTGTAGGCCTGCCAAGTTAAATGCATCAGCGTTTAGTGTTGAACTACCTGTTGCCTGTTCTACGCTAAACAAGTCACCAACTCTAAAGTTACCGTCTTGGTCTGTTGATGTAAAGAACACTCTGCCGCCACCTGCTTCAATAGCTTCGTCTGCTTGGTCAGGTGCTACAGCAGGATTTCCTGGATAGTTTGTACTTGTAAAGTTACCAGTTCCGATATCTAGATAATCGTGTCCCGTTAGACGTACCTGCGAGTATCTAATTCTAATAGATAAAGATTCGTTATGCTCCGGTGCATCTGCTATCGGTATTCCTGGACTTATTTGAAGTCTTGCTGTGTACGGGCCTGCTCCTAGTAATTCTGTTACAGTTACTAGTTTATAAACAACTCCGTCATCATTAAATATAACGTTTGAACCAGCTGCTGGAACATCTGTTAACTCTGCAACATTTACAAAGTTTCCTGGTTGATACTTATCTTGATAACCGGCGCCGTCGACACTTCCTAAAGAAGTAGTATATCCTGAACCTCTTGCAACAAATGTTGGTTGGGCCAGTACACCGTCTCCAATTCTTACTGTGTAAGTTGCGTCTTCTGTATTAACAGGATCTGTAATAGTTAGTGTCGGAGCACTTGTATAACCCGAGCCTGGTTCAGTAATTCTTACCCTAGCAAGTTGTCCATCACTGGTTGATTGTGCTCTACCCTGTGCTGTTCTAATATTCGGGAAGTATAATCCGCCAGTTCCGCCTTCTGCTACACCTACCCAAGTTGGACCTTGTGTAGAGTGCGATCCAAACGCAAAGTTGTAGTCTACACCGTCGTCAGTAAGTGCTCTCTGTGTCCAAGTTAGACCGTCTTCACTTGTGTATGCTTCATAAGCACTAGTTTCTACACTTGAAAGTACAAACAATCCTTGTCCATAGCTTACACTAAAGTTTGATTCTGTGCCAGCAGCATTTGCATTGTCTGTAAATGTAATACCGTCTATACTATATGCTAGTGCTCCTGAACTTCCTACAATAACCCAAATATTATTACCAAACGCAATATCGTTGTATGAGCCTGCAGGTGTTGTACACACTGTCCATGTAGTGCCATTATCATCTGAATAATACATAGGATCGCCTGCTGTGTCTGCGCTTGCTATAACCCACTTCCCTGCGCCATATCCTACTGCAATATTGTTAGCACCTGACATTCCTGTAATAGAAGTAGCTGCTGTCCAGCTAGTTCCATTAGTAGATATAGCTACAGAGCCACCGTTTGAAATTGCCATAAATATACCATTGCCAAATTTTACATCAATCCAATTGGTTGATGCTGGCAATGTCATAGTATTCCATGTTGTTCCGGCGTCATTACTGTATTCGCCGGCATCACTTGATCCGCCTGGTCCGTATGGTACAGTTACCCAATAAGTAGTTCCGCCAATGTCGCCTACTGCAACAGCGCCTCTGTTTGATGTTGCTGCTGTTGCTGATGTCCAAGTTTGGCCGCCGTCTGTACTTATTGCTGTAGCTGTACTAGTACTTCCGACTGTCATAAACGTATCATCGTAAAATGCTGGTTTTTTCCAAGTTGTATTACTCGGTAGTGTAGTTACTGTCTCAGTAAATGTAGGTGAACTAAATGTTGCTCTTGGTTCAATAGTGTACAATGAAGTTAGATCTAAACTAGACTCAATTGCTGTTCCTGGTACAACATGGTCCCAACCTGGATTTCCTGTAGACGGCGCACTTACGTTTGCAATTTTTGTTCCAGAATCATATGATGTAATGTAACCATATTGTCCTGCACCTTTACCATTTTTAATATAAACAGCCATACCTACATAATCTAGTGACCCATCTGTGTCTGTAGCAGACAATGTAATACTTGTTGTATTACCTGTTTGTGCGTTTGATTCAGTAAAGTTATAATCTGCTCCAGAAGTTAACATTCTAACTTCAAACACGCCGCCGTCTCTTATTTCGTCGCCTACTACATCTACACCTGTACCTGAAGTAAACGTGTAAGTATTATTTTCAGTGGTATATGCATTACCTGCGTTATCGTATTCAACGCCTAATATTTCTTCACCATCTGTAAACACAAGTCCTATAGTTGCTTCGTATGCTCTGTTGTTCACTGTACCAATTATTGGAGTTTCTGTAGCATCAACACCTTCTGCAACAGTACCGTATTCACCGTAAGATGAGTTACCGTTTGTAGCACGAATCTTACCACCATTTTCTGCTAGGTATCCAATGTGTCCGTAGTATGAGAACACAGAAACAAGTTCTGAACGTCCTAGGTTTGTTACCCAGCAGCCTATACCATCTGATATAATTTGTGTATAATCGTTTGCAACGATAGAGTCGTTGCCGCCATTATGTAAATCTCCGTCTACTTTTAAACCGACACAAGCAGTACCAAAGTTTGTAACATTTTGTACATAAGGAGATTTGTTTGAAATCCATGCATCTTGGTGCGCTGGACCCCAACCTGGATCTAAACTAGTAAATGCTCCTGCACTTGGACGCTTTGTGCCGTATGAATTTGCACTACCTAATGTGCCGGTCAAACCTTGTAGTGTACAATTACGTAGACCTGTTCCATTTCTCATATAGAACATGTCTTCTTGTAAAGAATTGTTTACAGCATTTACATAGTATCGTGCTGCTAATAATGATTTATAGTTACCTGTATAAATTAGGTCATGTTTAATTGCATCTATATATCTGTTTACATCTCTACGACACTTAGCTGCATTATATGTATATGAAGGGTATGTAGCAGCAATATAACCTATAACTTCTTCTACAAGGTAAGTTCTATTTTTTTCTATAATTTCTACTGCATATGTGTATTCAATTGTAGTATTTTCTGTATTGCTGCCTGTTATTATCGGTGTAGTTGAGTCGCCAGTTGCACCATTTACGCCGAAGTCAATGTAATCGTGTATTTGTCTAGCAAGTTCTGCTGCTTCTAATGCAACTGTAGAATCCGCAACAGTTAATGTAGAGTCAACACTTTCTGCAGAGAACGAACTAAGACCGTCTGATAATGGATCACCATCATTATCTCCAGACAGTAGAGCATTTAAATTACTTTCTAAATTAAGTATACCTGCTAACGAATATGGTGTATCTGTAATACTAACTAGTGCTCCTGCTGGTTCGATTCTAGTAGAACGTAGTTCATCTCCTATTACTGCTGTATTTTTTGGTACAATTATTGGAAGAACTTCTTTGTATATACCTGTCTTGACCATAAGTGAATTTTGTGGTTCAATTTTTGTCGGTACATTACTATCAGTTTCTACTGTAAGTGCATCTGTAATAATATCAATTAAATTTTCTATAGTTGATTGTGCATCTGTTTCTTCAACATAATTAGTATCTGTTGTTTGTGTAAATGAACTATATGTTGCTGCTGGTGCTAGATTACTAATAACAGCATCTATCACTGTTTCCATGTATTCTAGTGCTGCAACAAACTGATCATTTTCGTCTGCCATGTCTGCAACTAATGCACTGCTTTCAAAATACGATAAAGTTTTTGTTCTAGTCTTTTCATTGCCGCCGTGATTAATATCGTATAGAATTGCATCTATAACTTTACCAAATTCGATATTAGTTAAGTATTCGTCGTCATTTGTAAATCCGCTCCAAATGCCAGTGCCTGCAACAATCTGTGCTGCTACCCATTCAGCAGTTTCTTCCATTATGAATGCTTTGTTAACTTCAATTAGTCGAGAAGCATTAGGACGTACTATACCTTTTTGTATTTGTTCAGTAGCATAACGTACAGTTTTAAATGGTCTATCTGGAGTATATCCGTAGCTTATTTCATCTTCTCCGTCTGGCGCAACATAATAAACGTTGTTTAAGTCTCCCCAACGATCCCATGTCAAGTTGTTGTTTTTAATAACAAGCACATCTCCTTCGTTTCCGATAGGTAATCTTGTTGGACCTGCGCCGCCATAATATACTAAATCGCCGTCTGTAGTAAGTGTAGATGACGAAGCACCGGCTGCTAATAAATTCCATTCTGACCCGTCTGTATCTTGATCTGGTCTATTTTGAGTAATAGTTTCGTCTGAGGTGTGTGTTGTTACAGCAACATAACTATTATCACCGTATTTTACTGCATCTCCTAGAACATAAACAGTTGCATCTGTCCAGGTGCCTTTCCAAATAACCCCTGGATTTAATCTTTCCCAATAGTTTGACCAGTTTGCATAATTTGCAGTATCTCCTGGTTTTTGTGCTGCACCTTCGTGTTCTTGAATGCACAAATACGTGTATCCTCCTACAGTTACAACATCGCCTACACGGTAATCTTGATTTGTAGAGTCGTCTCCCCACTCACCTACAAAATTAAATCCTGTTGAAAATAAGTCCCAATCTGAAGCACTTGCGGTTGGTTTTGCATTTAAGTTATTAGTTTTAGAAACATACTGGTAACCGCCAAAAGTTACAATATCTCCAGGTTGATATCTTGTATCTTGATCCCAGCTATCTTCAAATTCCAACCCTTCAACGAATTGAGCCCAATTTGCTTCGTCTACGGCCAATGTTGTTGTTGAAGTATGTGCAGTTGTACAAATCCAAAGTCCGCCGCCATATTTTACAATATCATTTATTTTGTAATAAGTAGAAGCAGTCCAAGTAGATTTATATTCAAAACTTTGTATTACAACGTCCCAACTTGCTTGGTCGTCTTCTAAAAGTGTTTGTGAAGTATGGCTAGAGTTTGCTCTATATATGGTACCGCCGTATTTTACAACGTCACCAAGTTTGTAATAGGTAGAACCTGTCCAAGCACTTTTCCAATCAAACGATGTTGTAGCAAATGTATTCCATTTTGCTTGATCGTCTTCTAAATAAGTTTGAGAAGTGTGACCTGTAATACATATGTATACTAAACTGCCCCACTTTACTATGTCTCCAACCTTGTAATACGTAGACCCAGTCCAGTCACCTTTCCATTCTTGACCGTCTGCAATTAAATTCCATTTAACTGCTGTTAGATCTGTGTAGAAATTTGTATTTGATGTGTGTCCTTCAACACATATATAAGTTTTGCCGCCGTGGCGTACTACATCATCAACGTAGTATGTGGTACTGGAATCCCATTCGTTTTTCCAAACAAACTTAATTCTACCTAACTTAAACTCTGCCATTTTATACTCCAGTATATATCTTAATAATATTTATCTAATTAACGCTTTGTTGCCATTGCATACGCTATTGTTGCTTGATCTAATGTTCCGTCTTTGAATATTGGTTTCGAAGTAAATTCTATTTCAGGAACACTTGCACTAATATCTGCACCACTTATGGTAATTTGTCCCATGGATATTTGGTTTACGTTTACATCTGCGCCGCCACCGCCAATCCTACTCTGAATAAATGTAGCAATTGCTCGTTGTGTTGGAACAATGTTATTTGAGTTTGCACTAAACGTAGAATCCGTACTAAATTCTCTTACTACTGCACCTGTACCACCTAATATAACTCCGCCTAATCTTAATTCAGTTAGTCCACCTAGATCAAATGATTCTGCATTTAGTGTAACAATACCTGTAGCCTGTTCGACTTTAAACAATTCTCCAACTCTAAAATTGCCATCTTGGTCAGTTGATGTGTAAAAGACTCTTCCACCACCGTTTTCTAAAACTTCATTTTCTTGTGATATTTCTCTTCCTACAGTAAACGGATAATTTGTATCTTCAAAACTTCCTAGTCCAATATCTAAGAAATCATGACCTGTCAATCTAACTTGACTGTAATTTTCTCTTATAGTAATTCCTACATTATCTTCTGGGGACTCAAATAGTTCAACAGCTGGAGATACCCATAATCTTGCACTTATGTTTGGTGCTGTACCTGTAATTTGTTCGACCTTTACTAGTCGAAAGATCTCGTCATTACCGTCAATTTGTACGTTTGCGCCTGGTCCAGGCTCTAATGTAAGATTAGAAACATATAGATATTTTCCTGATTGATAGCTGTCAGCATATCCTACACCGCTTACCGTAGCTCGTGCAATAATATAACCTGAGCCCCTATCTGAAAAAGTAGGCTGTGCTAGTACTCCGTCGCCTACTCGTACTTCCCATGTTCCTGTAGAAGTTACATTTGGATCAGTAATTGTTACGGTTGGTGGGCTAATTACACTATACCCCGATCCAGGATTGACTATCCTAAATCCAGATAATCTACCCGATGCTACGCCTACTCGTAGATGTGCTGTGCCTGAACTTACAACTACTCTAGGTTCAATTACATATTTGCTAGTAGTGTCTGGTGCAACAATTGAAGCTGTTCCATAAGTGTCCCAACCTTGTGAATCATCAGATTCCTTTGCAATAGTAATAAATTTTGTTTCAGTGTTATAAGCAGTTATATACCCGTATTGTCCTGCACCTGCACCTGAAGTAATAATTAGTCTCATACCTTCATAATTAGAAAATTCGTTCTCGTCAGTATTAGATATTTGAACTGTCCCTCCAGTAGTACCACTTTGAGCATTTCCGTTAACAGTTAGATAACTGGTGCCCCCTGGTACTGTATCTGTGTCCGGAACTGTTAAACGAACTTCGAAAATTCCGCCATCTACAACATTAGAAGAAGAAACTGCTGCGTTTGTGCCGCTTCCTGTAAGTGTATAACTAGCAGAAGTATTGTAATTTACACCTGCATTAGAATATTCTACATGCAAAATTTCGTTACCGTTAGTAAATACTGTCGGAATTTGTGCATCTTGATAATAATTGTCTACTACTCCAGTAATAGGAGTTTCACTTACTGCTACACCTTCAGAAACGGATCCATAATCGCCGTAAGAATTATTTCCGTTAGTGCCTCTAATTTTTCCGCCGGCTTCTGCAAGATAGCCTATATGACAATAATAAGTAAACACTGACACAAGTTCTGCTCTTCCTTGATTAGTTATCCACATTCCTATGCCATCACTAATAACTTGTGTAAAGTCGTTTGCAACGATGGAGTCGTTTCCGCCATTGTGTAAATTGCCGTCAACCTTAAGTCCTGTAACGCCTGTACCAAAGACTGATACATTTTGCACATAAGGCGATCTACTTGTAATCCATACTGTTTCGTCAGTAGGGCCAGCGCCTGGATCTAAACTTACAAACTTTACATCGTTTGAAGGTCGTCTAGTTAAATATTCACTTGCATCACTTAAGACATCATTTAATCCTTGTAAGGTACAATTCCTTAAACCTGCACCGTTACGCAAATAAAACATGTCTGTTGATTCGTAGCTGCTAGCTGGGGTAATTACAGTACTTCTTAATTCATCGCCTACTACAGCAGTAAGTTCTGGCACACGTAAAGGTAATATCTCTTTATAAAGACCTGTTTTTACAAAAAGAGTAGCTTCTTTGATACTTGTAGTGACCAAATCATAATTATCACCGCTCCATTCAAATGTTTCGTCAATAATATCTGCACGACTAGCCGATAATCTATTATATAAATCTTCGCAAGCTGCTCTTACACCTTCGCTCGGTGCGTCTGAAGAAATTCCACTTATATGATAATTATACCATTGCAGATACCCTTGGGCATCTGACGAATTTATACTTCCGTTACCTGTAACGTCTCCGTAAGCAAAGCCTGTGTTAGGATTAGTTTCGTCTAAAATAGCACCTAAATTAGGTGCAGTAGTAAATGATTCTAACGCACCTTTTTTCAAAATAGCATAAGCAATAACATCTTTTGATAAGTCTAATTTTGTTTCGACATTTCTATTATTACTAATATATTCTAGCGCATACCTGATAGTTTTAAAAGCAGAATTAGGAGTAGTTCCTTGGTCAATTTCGTCGATTCCATTAGGAGATACATAGTAAATATCTTGTGTATTTCCAAATAAGTCCCATTCTAATTCTGTGCCACCGTTTGCAACTCTTAATGCACTATCTTCTCCGCCGCGCCCTAATCTAGCATTACCTGACTGATATGTAACAATATCACCTTGTTCAGTCATTACATTGTTAACATCGCCTTCTACATACATTTTCCAGTATGTATCATTTATACCATAGTCGTTGTCTGGTCTATCATTTCCAGCGGTTGACGTATGGCCTAATATACACTCGTAAGTATTAGAACCGTATGTAGCAAGATCCCCAAGCTTATAATCAGTTTCGGCAATCCATAATCCAGTCCACTCTCTTCCTGGTATTATTACTTTCCAGTAAGATAAATCAGGAGGTTCAAAACCGGCGCTATTATCGTTAACTGCTTCATACAAATATCCTTTGTGTCTAACAAGTGTACCTATTGCATAAGAAGCTTCTGACGACCAATCTTGAGAAAATAGATAAGATTCATAAACAGATTGCCAGTCATCTGTATTATTTAATGGTATTATATTAACATTATTGCGCACTGCTCGATAAGAATAGCCGCCGTATCTAACTATATCACCAATCTGATAGTAAGCTGATGCAGACCATGCATTATCAAATTCTAAGCCATCAATATATACATCCCAATTAGATAGGTCATTTTGGAATGTTGTTGAGAAGTGTTGTACATTTGACTTCCATAAGCTACTTCCAAATTTTACTACTTCATTAATTCTGTAAAGTGTAGCTGTTGCCCAGTCCCCTCTATACGAAGACTCTTGAAGGACAATTTCCCAATTTGCACTATCGTCAGTAAAATTTGTACTAGCAGTGTGCGCCGTAGTACATCTATACACAGTTGGACCGTATGTAATTATATCGTTTACAATATATCTTGTTCCGCCTGTCCAACTACCGATCCAATTATTAGATTGAACTATTTTTTTCCAATTTTGTTGATCTGCTTCTAGACCCAAAGCTTCTGTTGCAGCAGATGAATGGCTTTGAATACAGACATAAACATTAGCATTGTAAACAACAATATCACCTTCTTTATATCCTGTATTCACTGTCCAGTCTGAATAAAAAGTTTTTCCTTCTAGCATTAATTCTAATTTTGCTATAGAGGCAGTTGAAATGCCTGCGCCTGCTGATGCCGTACCGTTGGCAAAATAAAATAAACTAGCAGGAGTAAATTCGTCAATTGTAATTCTTACTTCTCTTCTACTTGCTCCAGAAAAACTACTAATGTATGCATCTTCAGTTACTGCCACCCTATCTATATAGTAAGTAACCCTACCAGAATATCTAATACCGTCGTTGTTTGTACCGTCATCAGTATCACTAATAAACAAAGGCATAGCACTGGCGCCACCTGATACATTAGAAGCATCATCTTGGTTAAAGATATACGTCCTTCCTTGATGTAAATTTATTGATGTTTTTTCTCTTCCGTTTATATAAAACACATCAGCAGTGTCGCCTGTATTTCTTGCCACAGTAACTTTTAAATCTGTAGGGTCTGATCCGTAGTCATCGTAGAAGTTCGTGGAACTAGTATGTGTTTCTTTTATAACAAAGCTATTTCCACCGTATCGTACTACATCATCTTTTATATAGTCTGTAGAAGGAGTCCATTCTCCCTTCCAATTAAACCTTAAGCGACCTATTTTAAATTCTGCCATTTGTTTTTCCTATTCTTAACCGTTTGAACTTGTTCCTGTTGGATACGTGTACTGCTTATTAATTCTAACAACTAGTTCGCCTTCGCTGTTTACATAATAATAGATATTTCTATCATCCCATCTAAACTGTTCATATCTTAAGTTATCAAAAACTAAATTATGATATACATCTCTACCCTCAAAAAAGTCTTGTCCTTGTTCAAAATCTGTAAAGTTGTTTTGAGGATCGCCAGGATTATTAATTTGCAGATCGTCGTTTATATCTAGTTGATCTGACCTACCAAAAAATAGCTCTCCTTCGTCTGTTCTGCGCAACCCGTACACATATCTATTACTAGAGTTTTGTAGTAAGTAATCGCTTGCACTGTATCCAACGTAACTGCTCATTTTTTATTCCTTAGTTAATATCCACATAACTAATCACTGCATCGAGTGATTCGTCTTGATCTGCTTGTATATAAAGTTGATTTTCTGGTGCTAATATCAACTTTTCTCCTGCGTTTAATGCCCTTAAACTAGAATTAGGAGGAATTAATACATCTTTTATAAAATACCCTTCTATACTTGTATCGTCGTGTACTAGTACACTTGCATAAACAACGCCTCCGGTTAAATTGGCTAAACTTATACCAACAATAGTTGATCGTGTTGCTGCGTCTGTTTCTATTGCAAGTATCGGTAATTCTCCTACATCTTTTATGACTTTATTTTTAAACGTTGTTGCCATTTTCTTATCCTAATGTTAATACGTATTCGATAGCTAAGTCTTCTGCTGCTGCAAAAGTAATTGCACCAGAAGCACCTGCAACAGATACCCAAGAAGTGCCATCCCAAATTTCTAAGTAACCTTGCTCGACATTGAACCTTATCATTCCGGTTTCTCTATAAGCCGCAGCAGGTCTTTGTAAACTTGTACCTACAGGAACAACAAACCCTCCAGTACCTTCTATTTTAAAATATCCATTTCCTTGTTGCTGGAATAATAATGGTGTATCTACTAGTGTGTTTGTAATTGTGCTATCTTTAATAGCAATATTATCCATTACAACAGAACCAGTGCCATTAGCAGTAAGTTGTAAATCTGTGTCTGCTGTTGTTGTTCCAATAACGTTTCCGTCTATGTATATATCATCTACATCTATTCTAGGTGTTTCAAATGTTGTACTTGTTATACTAGCTCTTTCTGCACCACTAATATAAAATCTAATTGTACTATCATTTGCACCGGGAGTTAATTCTGGTGTAATATAAGTGTCTCTATCTAAATCATAAACACCACTTAATACTCTCCAATTGCCGTCATATCCTTCAAAAGTATTATCGTCTGTGTTGTAACGAATCATACCTGTTGCAGGCGTTGGTCTTGCTGCTACACTCCCCGATGGTAATTGTAAACTTCCTGTTGAAGTAATCTTAACATTGCCGCTGTCACTACTTAAATTAATATCGCCTGACAAACTACTAATTGTGTTGCCACTTAATCTTAAATTACCAGTATCAATTTCTGTACCAGTAATTGTAGTAGTGTTGCCGCCTGTAGTAATTGTTAAACCACTAGTTGTGTCAATATTAAATTGTGAACTAGTAAAATCAACAGTGCCGTCTGCTTGATTTACATAAAACAAATCACCAACTCTAAAGTCACCTTTATGATCAACAGAGTTATATCTTATTTTTGCATTGTTTAATTCAGTAACTTCTTGTGTTTGCACAACAGTTGTTGGATCGTTATCAACATCTTTACCATTACCAATGTATGCAAAGTTTTGACTGATCAAATACATCAGTACACCATTGCCGTCGCCATATGCACCGTAGTTACCGTATACGTTTGCACTTGCAATAGAACGTATTTCTCCACCAAAGTCTAATGTGTCAGCAAGTGTAACATATGTTGCAGTTTCGCCGCTACTAAATCTTAAATCTTGTGAATTAAGAGTATCATCTACAATAGTTTCAGAACTATCATCTGCTGTGTTAAAATGTAATAAAAGTGTTGTTGAAGTATCACTTGTAAACTCTGATGTAATTGCACCAAATGCACCTGTATATCTACCAACACCTTTTGAAACTCTTACTTCGTCAACATTACCATCTAAGTACTCAGCAGTTGTGCTCCATTTTGCACCAACTACTAATGGTTTTGCTGAACCTAAGTCTGTACTAACTGTTGCACTATCTTCTTCTGTACCGTCTACAAAAAGTTTCATAGTTGTGCCGGTGCGCGATACTGCAATATGATACCAAGTTGCTGTAGTTAAGGTTGTTCCACTTGATAATACAGTTGAACCGTTAATATAAACTTCTGGATTACCTGCATTTAAATTTAAGTACGGACCTACATCTGTATCTGCGCCTGCTCTAAGGTCTATTAAACTTCTTGTACCAGTTACACTATCAAAGTAGAAAAATCCTTCAATAGTAAAATCATCTGTTCCAAAACCAAAATCATTGTTTGATGCAACACTAATAGAATCTTCAGTGCCATCTAATATAAGACTGCTTGTTCCAAACTTTTTAATAGCAGTATCTGTAACAGGATTTTGATTTCTTAATATAGTTTTGCCGCCGCGCTCTGCTGCAACTTCAAGTCCTGATAAATTTCCAGAAACATAAAATTTTCCATCAGCATCTACACTACTAATAGTTCCAGTTGCTAAAACTGTAGTACCATCTGTGTCATAATATGTAAATGTTTCGCCTGCTAGATATGGTCCGCTTGCTCCGTCAACTCTAACTGCTGTTTTACCTGTACCTTTTAGACCGGTTGCTCCGTCTAACGCATATAAACCTTTATTTGCAAAATATGTAAAACAATTAAGCCATTCAACTCTTGTACCATTTGTTATAGTAAGTGCGTCAACACCGGGAGTAATAAAAGTTACTGAATGAAATAAACAACCTGCTTCTCTAGATGCAGAGTTTGCTAAACTTCCGTCTAAGTATGCTCCGCCGCCTGCGTCACCTTCATCAAATCCTCTTGGATCTGCACCGCTTGTAACTGATCCTTGTGTAATAACAGTTACATTTCTAATATATGGTGAACGAGATGATATATTAAAATTACTTGCAAATTCAAATGCATATCCAGGAGCATAAAAATCTTTAATTGTTATATCTTCAACGGTTACTTGACCATTGAGTAAGAATGCTGTGTTAGTGTTTGTTCCTGTTGTAGGAGAAATATTAACTCCTCGTAAGCTGTGCCCTTTTACAGTAACACCTGCAGGAATTGTTAATGGAAATATTTCTTGGTATTCTCCAGGATAAATGTGAATAGTGTCGCCATTGCCAGCAACACTTAACGCATGTTCTAAAGTTGCAAAAGTATCATTAGGGTGATCACCCGAATATGTATCATCTCCGTTTTCTGATACGTAATATATATTACCTTGTCGTAGTGCAAGATCAACACCATCAACTTCAAGTGAAGTTGTTGTTACTGTTCCGGCATAAAAATTATCTACCCAAACATCAGACCATTGTTTGCCGCCTGCGACAGGATCAGAACCTAATGAGTAAGTGCTTGTTGTGTCTGGAATTATATCTGATTGTATTTCTGCATTGAACACAACGTTATCAGTGTCAGCATCACCTATTGTAATATTGCCATCTGCTGTAATTGAACCTGTTGCAACAATGTTACCATAAACATTTGTATTACCAAATATTTCAACACTGCCTGTTCCATTTGGATTTAATTCTAGATTAGCGTTTGATGCCGTAGTTCTAATTTCGTTGTTTTGTAATTCTAAATCATCAATAACAAGTTTATTTTGATATACAACACTATTACCTGATGTAGTGCCTAGTGTTAATGTATTTGCACTAGTTGCAATGTTTGAGCCAGAGATACTAATATCGCCTAGTTGTGCTAGTGTATCTACGTTAAGTGTTGGAGTTCTTGTTGTACCGCTTACGTCTAGATCGTATTGAGGTGTGTCAGTATTAATACCGATTCGGCTGTTTTGAACATCTAAATATAACAGGTCAGTCTCAAAAGCCAGATTTACGTTTTCACGCAAAAGGTTAGCTTTCAAGAGCGGACCACTAATGCGACCGATAGCCATCTCTTCTCCTCAATACGGGGATCCTGTCCCTCTAGCCAAATTCTCAGCCTCACGGCTCTTTGCTGGTTAACCACAGTCTGACCCTGCAATACAATGGTCGCTGTACTGCATTAATAATATTTATCTAATCTTATGAATTATGGTTGATAAGGAGCGTTTTTAACCAAGAACTAATGTATAAATATCAACTAGTTCTTTGAGGAGATCTTCAGTAACTTCTTCGCCTTCACCTGCAGACCGTTGCCATGCAGATCCGTTCCATGTTTCCATATAACCTTCTTGAGAATTATATCTTGTTTCACCAGTTTCGGGTGAAGGGTTTTGTTGTAAAGTTGTACCGTTTGGAACAACTAATCCTGTAGTTGAATCAAATTTAATATAACCTCTACCTTCAGCAGTAATAACCATTAAATTATCTGTTGTGTTAGATATAGTTTCGCTAAAAATTTCTAAATCAAAAGGAGCAACTATTCCTGTACCATTAGGGAGTATTTCTAAATCGCTATTACTCAATGTAGTTTCTATTACATTTGTATCAAATAAAACATCTCCATCTGATAATCCTAACAGAGTAAATGTTGAATTGTCTAGTACACCAGTTGTTGCACTTCCGCCTGTAAAAATTAAACTATTATTTGTGTTATGAGCTGTTACACTAGTATTTCTATCATCAGAATAAACACCGCCAAAACTTAAATTACCTGTTGAAAACCCTTCAAATAAATTTGTATCTGTATTAAATCTAATAGATCCTTCTACATCGGTTCTTTCGTTATCGTTGCCATTGCTCAATACAAATCCGTCGTTAGACGAAGTATTAATAATTTCTGTAACTGGGCTTAGTATAAGTTGTCCGTCAATAGTATCTATTGTGTTTCCACTTATTCTAATATTTCCAGTATCTATGCGTGTGCCATCAATAAACGTTCTTTCTAATCCATTTCTAACAACTATTTCACTTAATCCTGAAAAATCTACACCAGTGGCATCTATACTTGTAGTGCCTGTTTCAAAATCTGCAAAAAATGAATTTCCTACTTTAAATTTTCCAGCTGCATTTGTACTAGTAAAATGTATTGCGCCGTCATTTAGTTCAACAGCTTCATTTTCTTCTATAACTAATGTTGCATCATTAGATACATCATTTGCTGTACCTACATATGCAAAGTTATGACCTATTAAATACATTAATGTATCTGCGCCATCTGCTACTGCACCGTAATTACCATAGATACTGGCACTTCCAATTGAACGGACTTCTGCTCCGTAACGAACTCCGTTGCCGCCTAGCCCGTCTGCTCCTTGCGTAGCATATAAACTTCTATTTGCAAAATATGTAAAACAATTAAGCCATTCAACTCTTGTACCATTTGTCATTGTAATACAATCAACACCTGGAGTAATAAAAGTTACACTATGAAACAACATACTACCTTCAATAGTTAAACTGTTTAATTCATTTCCGTCTATTAATGCGCCTTTGCCTGCATCTCCCTCCAAAAACCCTCTAGGATCACTTGCACTTGTTACACTACCTTGTGTAATAACAGTTACATTTCTAATATATGGGCTTCTTTCATTTACTAATCCATTTGGAGTAAATCGAAAGGCGTAACCTGTGTCTCCTACGCTATCGTAATAAAAATCTTTTATAGTAATATCAGCAATAGTTGTATTGCCTTCCATAAGGAATGCATCTTTGTCTTGTGTTGCAACTGTAGGTTTGATAATAGTATTTCTTATATCTTCACCACGAATACTTGTGTTTGGCGGAATAGTTAACGGAAATTCTTCCTCATACTCTCCTGGAAAAATATGTATTGTAACTGGGCCTGCTGAACTTGCATCTACTACATCTAACGCATGTTTTAGTGTTCTAAAAGCACCGTGTTGATGATCTCCTACATTTGTGTCGTCACCTAATGTACTAACATAAAAAATATTACCTTGTCTTACTGCTAAACTAGTATCGCTAACTGAAAAACTTCCTACAGTTACTCTTTGACCGTTTAATAAATTACTATATAAGTTTAACCATCTTTTTGCTGTATTACCTAGTTGATATGTGTTATTAGCGTCTGGAATAAGACTACTATCTAAATCTGCATTAAAGGTTACATTGTCAGTATCGTTATCACCAAGTGTAAGATTTCCTCCGAATGTAATATCTCCAGTTGCATGTATATCGCCAGTGCTATTCCAATTAGATCTTATGTTTATTTCACCAGTACCATCCGGACGTAGTTCAATATTTGTATTAGCAGTTCTTGAACTTACTGTGTTATAATCAAATAATAGATCGTCTGTAGCAATACTAGTTGCTTCAATTGTAGAGTTTGAAGATAATAATAGATCAGCACCAGTAAAATAATCTATTCTACTGTTTGCTATATCAAAATTATCTATAGTCGTTGTTGTTGCAATTAAGTTTGTACTTCTTAAATCGACAGGAGTTTCTAGGTCAAAGCCAGGACCGTCTATGTTTACGCCAATTCTACTATTGTTTACATCTAAGTGTAATAAAGGTATAGGCTCAGCAACTAATCCTGACGATTGATAAAATTTAAGGTCAATGCCGTTACGTAACAGGTTATCTGCTAATACGCCGCCGCCAATTCTGCCATTTTGTGGTTCTGCCATTCAGTATCTCCCGATACTGTATTTATTTTATTTGTCTAAGTTGTGGATTACGGTTACAGGTTTGCCTAATGGAACTGCACTTGTAAATTCAATCCACCAACCTGTTCCAGTTGCTGTATAAGGAGCATTTGGACCTGTTAGATCAACTTGTGCTGTTTGTTTTATTTCATAGTTTGTAACAGGTATTTGGATAACGTTCTCTATAAGAACAATAATATGCTCTGCTGATTCTGGATATGGATAATCTGCATCTCCGCTGTTTAATTCCCCGAATACAGTTTCAGTTGCATCACCAACACCTAGGTTTTGCCAAACTATTCCAGGATCTTGATTAGGCTCTTTGAATCTTATTTCTCTCCAAGCCCCGTTTTGATATGCCTCTAATTGATTGTCTGTTGTATTATATCTAATTTGTCCTTCGTTTGCTGCGGTAATAACAGCAGGATAAGTAAAATCGCCTGCAAATCCAGGTTGTTCGTTGTAAGGCCCTTTTGGAACAACCATAGCACGTTCACTATCGACTATTACTTGATCGTCAACGTCATATTTAACGCCTTTGCCAGTAATACTTCTAAGATTTGTGTTCTGTGCTTTTAATAATCTCATTATACTTCCAAATAACTTACTGTTGCTGCAAGATTAGTTAAGCCGCTGCCTATATCTGGTGTTGCAACAAAACTAATTTTATCACCTTCTTCTAAAATTATTCTTTCTGAATCAAACGTAAAAGTTTCTCCTGGGGGGAGAGTTAAACTTCTAACAACTGCTGTAACTGCGTTGTCTAAAGGATCGCCTGAAGGTATAAGATGCATATCAAAAGTTGCATCATCTGTTAAATTTGTATTACAAACTAATATATTTGTTATTGCATATGATTTACCTGTAGGAACTGCGCCTACAGGTACTCCTACACCTGTTGGGTCGAGTATTTCTGTAGGAGTTGTTTTTAATTGCGCATTTATTATTGCCATTGTTGTTCCTTAAAATATCATACTAAAAAGTAAAGATCTATTTTTACTTACTAATTCATCTCTAGTTTCGTTCTCATTTACGAAATATATTCCTGTTTTTCCTGAGTATTCATTTGATGTATACACTTTAACACCGTCGTCTGGAACACTAGGAGTATATCCCGAAGGCACTTTATTAATTAACAATGTGTCTTCAATTCTAACAGAACCGTCGCCCCACGCTCTTAAAAGTAAATCGTCGGCATCAGTGGTTATTGTTTCGATTGTTGTTCCACTGATTCTAATATCTGTAAATTCAAAACCATCAGAATATAATTGAGCAACTACTGCACTATCGATTGAAAAATCAATACGACTATCTACACCGCTAGTTTCTTCATCTCTTACAACAATACCAGACGGCGTTAATACACCATCACCAATTTGTGGTAAGAGAACTGTTGCAAATGCAGTTGAAATAGAATCATCTACATACTTTTTATTAGGTACGTGATTAGGATCAGTTACTCTATTTTCATAATTAAGACTTGTTCCGACTGTAACAACACCGCTATTAGAATTAATTAGATATAAATTACTTCCGCTAGTATTAATATAATTAGTTGCAATACCTACAAAATCGCCGCTATCGTGTCGTGCTCTCCATAAACCTCTTCCATTTATAGAATCAGGAGTATCGTCGTGATACGCCCAATAAGCGTCGGCGCCAGGATTTACATCTCTAACAATTCTTATACCCGATGAACCTAATGTAACTTCGCCTGATGTTTCGCCAGAATTTAATTCTATTATGTTGTCGGTTATTGTTACATCAGTTGATTGAACAGTAGTGGTGGTACCTTGGACTCGTAGGTCGCCGGTTACCCAAACTAAACCCACTTCACCGCCTGTGTCCAATTTTATGGTACCACCAGAAGATGTCTTTATCGTAAAATCACCACTGGTTTTTACGTATTTTGACATTTACTATTCCTATTAGTCTTGAACCGGAACTGTTGCTGTTCCTGATGCATCATCGTTTTCGTCGCCTGGTCCAACATTATACTTTATAGTATCTACATCAGTTGTGCCTGCTTCGTATTGAATCTTTCTATTATAAAGTTTAGTAACTTGTACAACAGTAGAGTCGTCCAATACAGCATTAATATTAAATTCGCTAGCACCTAATGCACCTGATGCTTTGTTAACTAGTGTACATGTTTCAGTTTTAGTACCGTCTGATACAATAAATTTATTTGATGATCGTTGCGAAACAATCCATGCATTAGTTACTTCACCACCTGCTGCAAATTTTACAGTTGATACTTCAATTTTTCCTAAGCCTTGGCCTATTTTTCTTTTGTTTATTGGTCTTCCCATTGTTTTTCTCCTTATTTGACGTTCTAGGTCTACGCTGCGGGTACAGCATAAGTCCGCCTTGCGGCACACTATTAGACACAAGTATTTATCACAAAAGGAAAAAGCCCGCACAGTGGCGGGCTTTAAAATAAGGGTGGGTGAAGGACTTGGGTTTACCTCCAACTATGCGTCTAGATACCTTTCATCTGTTACGCCTAGAACCTCGGTTCTGCTTAGTATCGCAGTTAGCATACTCTACATCTCTGTAGTACATGCCGGGCACTACCCCTAACCAAGTGCGCCTATTTCCTCTAGATTGGAAATTATTAGCGCCAACCCGTATAACAACGTCTTGTTATATTATTAATATAACATCTTACAAATAAAAGTCAACCATTTTTTTATATTTTTTTGCCTTTTTTCCAGCCTTCAGTAATAGATTCTGGAAAAACTTTTATAGTTTCATTAGGTCTATCATCTATGTGATTATCTTTTGTAAATTTAGAAGTAGAAACTCTTTCCCAACATACTACTTGAGGTGGTTCACATACATACAACGGTAATAGTGTAGGAGGTCTCATCATTAATAAATGATCAACTTCTGCTTTTACTCCGTTGTCTCTTGCATGTTCCCATAACCATTTTGCACTTATAGGTGTTAAGCCACAAGCATGTACACCTAATGATCTTTTTATTCTTACTAATTTGTATGCTTCTTCTGGTGGACTATAGTCATCAATACTACCAACTCTATGACCGAACGTTACTGTAGCCATATCAGGTATATCAATATTACATACATTACCCTTTACTACTGCATCATGTTCTAAAATTATACATGCTTTGTTTAATTCAATAATCCGTTTCCAACACTTTATATGTGATGCATGACAACAACAGTTGCCATCTCTTATATGATAATTTCCGTTTTTGTAGGTTCCTACAGATTGAAATGCTTTTTTGCAGTTTAAAAACTCAACTGCATCTATAAATTCGTACGGAAGATTATATTTTTCGCAAGACTCCGCACAAATTTGTGCATATTCCATAGATAATGGAACTTGGAGTCTGCGAATTATAAGTGCTTTATCTATTTTCAAGATATTTTATGCAATTTTCTGGTGTTGATTCTACATATGGATCATCATCGGTGCCATCGTTGTTAATGCCAGGTTCTTGCCACCACTTTTCAACAAAACCATCGTTAATGATTGCCATATAACGCCAAGAACGGTTACCAAAGCCTAAATGGTTCTTTCCAATCAACATACCCATAAAGCGAGTAAAGTTGCCTGAGCCATCTGGAATAACTTTTACATTTTGTATGTCTTGTGACTTTGCCCAAGCATTCATAACAAATGCATCGTTAACACTCATACAATAAATTTCATCGATGTCTTGGTTACGAATATTATCGTAGTTTTCTTCAAAGCCCGGAAGCTGGTAAGTAGAACAAGTTGGCGTGAACGCTCCAGGGAGTGAAAATAGTACTACACGCTTACCTTTAAAGTAATCGTCTGTAGTTTTATCTTCCCAACGATAAGGGTTATCGCCGCCAATACTTTCATCACGCACCCGTGTTTTAAATGTTACATGTGGTAACTTAAATCCTTCAATCATAAAATTCTCCTGTGTCTGTCTGCAGATTAGAAATATGGACAAATTGCCCACATTATTTATTATACACAATTATTGTACTTTGTCAACCGTTAAATCATCTAGCTCGGTAGGAATGCTAACTTGCTGTTCAGATCTTCTTATGCCTAACGCACGATTAGCACGATACAAATCAATTGACACCTTGTTGCGTTGATTGCCGCCAAGTATAGCATAGTAAGGAACACCGTTACGATCTATTGTTCTAATATAAAATCCAACGTGTCCTTGCCATCCTACATTGCCTCTCGGAAATACAACAAGATCTCCTGGTCGAATGTCTTCTTTAGATACTGTGTTGCCCCATTTTAAAAATGAACGTGCCATTAGCGGAACATCACTTACGCTTTCGCTTCCTGGTATTCTGCTTTCGTTAAGAACTGCATTAACAAACGCTGCACACCATTCTGTACGCACAGGATCTACACCAGTGTACTCACGTAGTTCTGCCCTGTCTCTACGTTCTTCTAGTCCTAATTTTTCTGCTGCTGTTAGCAAAGGTTTAGAATCTTTTATTTCTGCTCCACAAGCGGATAGGATAACGCTTGCACATAAAAATGCTAATAGTTTTGACATAAAGCCCTTTCTTGTCTTTGGATATTTAGCCTAAAAATACAACTACAGTGCTGCCTAGAATTGCAAGCAATATGACAAATAGCCATATGTAGTGCATTGCTGTTGTGTCTCTATGACTCCACATTACTTCATATCGTTTAATGGGTTGTCAAGTGCCTCTTGTAGTTTTTCAGTTAAGTCAGCCTCAACTTGATCCATTCTGTCACGAACATCTTTGTCCTGCACTTTTAGGTCTTCACGTAGTTCTCTATCTAGAGTTTTCATTTCTGTTCTAAATGCTCTAATGTCAGTTTGCACATCTCTAGTAGTTTCTTTTGATGTACGTTCAACTGTGTCAACTACACCTTCTATTCTGCGTATATCACCTTTTAGGTCGTTTTTAATTTCGTTTGTGTAACCTACTGCTTCTTCAAGTTTGGTTTCAATGATAGTCATTCTGTCATCATAACCTGCCATTAGCTCTTGATACTCTTGCTGTTGATCTACAAAGGCAATTGCTTCTTCTATCTTTTGATACATCAAGAAGCCACCGTAAAGAGATCCTAGTACAGTACCTATTACAGTTACTAGTGCAGTAACACTCATAAATGTTACTTTAAATCCAAGGACACGGAACTCTTTGTTCTTTAGATTTTCTATGCCCTCTTCTAAATTTTCTAGGCTTTCACCTAAGTCTTTGTCAGCCATTGCCCTCTCCTTTATTTTTCATACTGCTGTCTTACCATATCTCTATGCAGTTGATCGCTTGCCCCATTAAACAATCTTGCGCTAGGATTATCATAATTCTGTTGTCCTGCATATATGTCTTTAGGTGCGTAAAATGCTCCGTCTGCTAGTCCATCTGATTGATATGCTCTAAAGTTTGGATTGTAACCCATTAGTGCAGCATTTGCATCTTCGTTGTCTGTGCCTGCTAGTGCTTCTGCAACTAGTGCATCCTCTTTTGCATTTTGATCTTCAAATGACTCTGTGCTTTCTTCGATTGATGCCTCTACTATGTTTGTTTCTAAATCTTGTACTCTAGCAAGAGCAAGGTTAATTGCACTATCTACGGCTGCAATGTCAAAGTTAGAATCAACAACAAGCTCAATTGTCAAACCACCTGTGTCTCCTGGATCATTTGATTGTCCTGGTGTTGATGTTATTACAACATTCATTGCACCTGATTCTCCAAAGCTGCTAGGTAAACCTGTTGTATCTGTTGTTGTTTCTGTAGTTGTACCCATTGCAACTGCTTGACTTTCTAATGAACCACTACCATCATCGCTTCCGCTCATAGATTGCGATCCAAAATCTTGCGATCCTGTAGAACCTGTACTTGCAACACTAGTGTCTGAACTGCCTGTTGTGCTGCTGCCAGTGTTTGTAGTTGTATCTGAACTTGATCCTACTACGTTTGATGTAGTAGCTGAAGAAAGGTTTATATCTGTAGTTGAACCTGCAACAACTGCTGTTGCTGTTGCAGTTTGTTCTGCGTTAACTGCATCTGCTGCTGCTATGTCAGATTGTATATCTGCGCTTGTTTGTTCTGCGGCTGTCACACTTGCTTGTGAGTTTGCAACTGCTCCTGAACTTGCTGCGCCTGCTACGTTGTCTGCTGCTGCAACTGCTGCTGCTGCTACACTCAAAGGATTAGCACTAGGTGCATTAGACGCTGATGATTCTTCTTGTGCTACTTCTTCTGTAGCTTCTTCTACTGCTGTTTCTTCTACCGCAGCAACTTCTTCTACGGCAGCTACTTCTTCAACAGCTTCTTCTATTGCTGCTTCTTCTGTGACTGTTTCAACTGGAGCAGGATCAGTTGCCACCGCAACTTGAGTGCTTTCTTGTGTTTGAACAGTTTGTGTTTGAGTTTCAATAATTGGTTCACTTGTAATTTCCTCCAATGCTCCTGATCCATCATCTAATGATGCTGTTGATGTTTCTTGCACTGACTGTAGGAACGCTTGATCGTCTGTTGTTCCTGCAGGGTCTGCGGTGTTTGAACTTGCAATCATTTCTAGTAGTGCATCTTGTTCTGCTGCTAGTGCATCTGCGTAGCCAGGACACGTAGGATCACTCAACGGATCTAAGTCACAACTATTATCTTCTTCTGGCGGACGATAAACATATAATCCGTATATCTGTCCTTCTCTAAATTCTGGTCCCCACCAGCCTGCCCAGGCGCCTGCATCTTGTCCGTATACTTCAATTGTTACTGTATCAACACCTGTTGCGTCTGTACCAAATGCTTGTGGAAATAACTGCTGCCCGTACTGTAGTTGCCAGCTTGCTATTTCGTATGAGTAGTCATATTCTCTTGAATATAGTTCATTGCCTGCTGTATCCTTAAATGTTACTGTTACAGTAAGCGGATCTTGAGAAGCAGTTTGATTTGTACTTGTATCATTTGCGTTATAGTTTTTAACTTTCCATTGGTACAAGTATCCAACAACATCAATCCCTACACTGCGTAGTGCATCAGCAATTACATCTTGTGTTTGGCTAATGGTTGCTGCTGTCCAACCAAAACGTATAGCACCGTCGCCGTTGGTACCAATGTTAGCACAATTACCTCCTGATACGCCTGCCCACGAACCGTCGCCATTGTTATCTGTACTTTGTATTAAGCATCCTGAGGTTGCACTCCATTCGCCTACATACCCTCTATGCCACGCACTATAAGTCATAGAGTTATCTAACAATGGATCAAAGTAGGTTCTGTCTTCTTCAAGATAAGTAGGATCGCCAGGCAAGCCATAGATAATGGAGGTATCTACTGTGCCAGTAGTACCATCACTAAAGGTAGTTTCCTGTGCTAAACTATTAGAGGCCCAAAAGCAGGACCATAAGCCCAGCGCCAAGGATGCCTTTAACAGCACCTTCCGCTTGATCATTACGTCTTGTCTCCTGTTCTATGTTTGTTGGTTGTAGCTCAGGATTTAGTTCCCACTTCTCTTTTGCCTCTGCACCAATAGAACCATCAAACGGGCAAGGCGTACCTGCCATTTCCATAGCACGATATACACTTGCATCTTGACACATTAGCGCAACTGCTGCTACCTTCATACCCATATTGTAGAGTGTTTTAGAATTTTTTAAACGTTCACAATTTAAATCACGAACGTGTCCGCCACCTGACACACCTACAATTTGTGTTTGAACAGCACCAGAATATGTCACAGTACAAGTATCATTGCCGCCTAACATCACAGTAGGTGCAATAGCACTTGGTGGAGGTGATATGATTTCTTGTCTTATATCACTTGTATTGTTATTGTTATTATTATTTGT
>Ga0209929_1000003_pt1 | contig 117591 bp, 153 predicted proteins | sample SalPon2_C_H2O_MG_2_FD_185731 | JGI IMG/M metagenome (GOLD analysis project Ga0209929, IMG submission 185731) | Salt pond water microbial communities from South San Francisco under conditions of wetland restoration - Salt Pond MetaG SF2_C_H2O_MG... ... | reverse complement strand
AGCTAAGAAAATAATTTGGGATAATTTTTCATGTCCTGACGATTTTCATCTTTCCTCAGGACACACTTAAAGACGAAGTAAATTACATTACGTAACGTTTTGTGTATGCCCGTGTATACCCGTTAAATTGGTAATGTTTCGTATATGCTTCGCGGTGTATAGCTTCTGAAATTATCACAGAACCAGAGGAGTCTAAAGTCTCGTCTAATTGTGTCATCATTGTATGACGCTTCGTATCTCTCATTGGTCTAAAACCGTGTCAAATTGAAATAGATATTCACCGTGCATCACCCATCTCGCCTTGATATCACCAAATCCCCAATCCGTAATCTTATAAACCAGTGCGCGATGTCTCTTCGAAACGAATACCCATTCATAATGCCCTGGTTTATCCATGTATAAATCTCTACGAACGTACCTCATGATGTCCCCGTTTCCCAAATCACCCACCACATTTTTAGAAAACCGTGGTGTCCCGGGTGTATGCTGATCCTCGGGTCCAAAAAAGTTTTCTCTAGTCATGCATTCACACGCGAATTGCATAAACTCTTCTAGAGTATCCTCTTCCATACATTATAGTACAGATTTTTACGCGTACGTCTTATAGTGACAATTTGTAGTTCTTCTCATCTTATCCATGTTATAGTCTTGCAGTATAAGGTTATTCCCATATGTATATCGTTTGCCCAAAATTAATGATGAGGATGTATTGGTGAATTTTATCATTAAAATTGTACAGCTATTGCTCCAACTACGATGATCATATACTGTATATTGAAACGTGTGTACATTATTTTTTATTAAATTTGGGTGAATACCTATTTCCCGTCAGGAAATGATCTGGGCGATTCATGATTTCGTTTCTGGGTTCGATCGGGTCATCTTTTTTTGTGCTGGGTCTCGTAAAGTTATAAATACCAAGCGCTATGACAAATGATAGCATTCCAACTCCTCCTAACATTTACTTTTTATCAAGATTTTAATCCTTTGCTGTAACTCTCGCAGTTGTTTCGTATAGAGACTTCAATTTAGATCTTAGCGTGTATCCAGATGGACCAATCGTTTCACAAATCACGGGGTTAACGATGTTGGGATCAAACATGTCACCATGTGTCTCACACAAAATGCATCTCATCTTAGGAATCTCATTAGGTGCGTGATTGTGCATCTGCTGCTGCCTCTTTTTGTTACGTTTCGTCTTCTTCACGACTGGAGGATTATCCGGATCATGGCGCTCACAATGCGTCTTACCTTCTAGACATTTGTTCCTACAGGGGTTGCCTCGAATGTTAATACCAGTGCAGCATTGTTTCTTCGCACGAGGCGCTTTAGCGGGCTTAGGAGGCTTCAAAGGCTTAGAATGGACCTTGCACGTTTTCATTCCTTCCACACAAAACTTGCGACACTGAGTCCCTTTCGCAGTGATAAAAGGACAGCAGATTTTCACAGGCTTTTCTTTTTTTGGTTTTACTTGTTTCTCGAGTTTGTCAACCTCGTCTTGAAGTTTCCTGTTTTCACAGACAATCTGACGAAATACACGGGTAATTTCATCCAATGTGTCCATGTCTTTGTCAGAGACATTGATCTGATCGATAACTAAAGTGGAGGCACGACGGTTCGTAAACTCGGTTACGAGTACAGTAAGCTTGGAGAGCATCGCTTTCGCATCCGATTCGGAAGGGCATGACATACAATATTCAATTTCCATTTTAACTTAGAAATGAAATATGCACTCGTAACTTAGGTCTATTTTTTTTATAGAGCGATTATAAGATGGTACTCACATTGCAAGACGTACCCAAGAAAACGCAATACATCGTGGTCGATTCTGAATTCGTGGAAGGCACGAATAATACGTTCACCTTCAATCTTTCTTTAGAGTCTAACACACACGCCGAAAGCATTTCTGAGGTTATCGGACTCAAACTTGTCGACTTTTACATAACCCAGGTGGGAGATGCAAGTCCATCATCCGACACCAATCACGTATCAGACATAGCAAAATTTGTTGATATCGTGTGTCCGGATATTCCACAGAAGGCACAGATGCTCGACGAGAGGCATGGACAATTATTAGCGCGTGTACCTCTAGAACGTCATTATAACCATGGATCTCATACAGTATTAAGAGACAAGCAATGGAATTCGTTCAAGCGTAAAACAAATTATTTTAATCCAATATCAATCCAAAAATTACATTTTAACATATACGAACATCAAGAAGACGGTGGGTATCACCTTCTTCAGCCAGATTCTAAATGGTACATGATACTTGAAGTAACATCTATCGACGTAGAAGAAAAACCTATCAACCGAGAAGCCCAAATCTTAGAAGCTCTCTACGCACTCATCAACAAGATCGAGAAGTTGCACCAAAGTGTCAAGCGGTTACCGAACAAGGAAGAAGCTGAGAAGATCATCGAGGTTACGAATCGTAAGAAATTTTCCTTCAATTATGTCCTAGGAGCATTCTGTATACTACTCATAGGATACGTGTACTACGTCAACAAAATCAAGAACAGTTTCATACCAACTCCGATTTAAATCTATATATAATGTAACAGGATGAACACAGAAACTATTTTGATTATTATTCTGCTAGTTCTCATAGTCGCGGTCGTGACTGTGGTAATGATGAATCGAAACGATTCTAAACTTGGATCAGAACTCGAAGATAAAATGGTAGATCAGGTGCGCGTTCTCGAATTAAAATCAGAACTGGAAAGAATCGAAGCTCGTGAACATGAAGAAATCGAAGCTTTGCGACACGAAATGAAAATGTTAGAAAAAGAAAATGCAAAGAATGTTCTCACTCTCGAAAAGGAACTTATCGCATCAGGTCTGAAGGGTAAGGCTGCTGAAGATGCTTTACGAAAAGAACTGGAAGACACGAAACGTGCTGACCAGGTTAAGGTTGATACCATACAATTACATATAAACAAGGTCAAAGCCCAGGAAACGGCTATCGCTAAACTGAAATCGGAACTAGCGGCAGCTAACAAACAATCATCTTCTCTTTTACAGGACATGGAGAACATAAATACTGACAGGAACGAAGCCGCTGCAGAACTTCAGGCTTTACAGGATGAACTAAATGAACTCAAAGCAGCGGAAGCTGAGAAAGTCTCTACGCTAGAGAAGAGACTCGGTGACTCGACTAACACGACCGAATACACAGAAGACGAGATCGCATACGTAAAAAGTGGTTCTTCTCCGATCGATAAAAGTCCTGACATCAAGAAAAATAATTTTCCCGTAGAGTCGGATGAAGTTCGCGCATCTGTGATGGAATCTCAAAATATTGTTGAAAACGATGTTGAGAAAAATTCTGATGATGATGAATCTTCACCCACACCTATCGTAACCACAGGTCCCGAATCTTTACAGATACCCAACTCGACAATAGAAAAAATACAGGCTGTAGCGCGTAAGGCTAAGGAAAAAGAAAGGAATAAGAAGATCAAGGAAAACATTGTTCGACCGGGATATAAGGCACCAAAACCCACTCCTGAACTTATCCGCATGGGTCCACCTCCTAAAATAAAAACTGCAGTCTGCCGTGACATACCAGGTTCACCTGTCGATTCGTGTGGTAGACCCTCCCCTGGGCGTGATAAGAAACACATAAAGAAATTGATCGAAAAAGAGAACGAGGAAGAAGAACAGAAAAGTCAGAAGAAGATGGAATTAATGAAAAAAATGAAAAGAATGGATACAAGCATGGATAAATTCCTAACACAAATGAAATCAAGAGAGGAAGGGAAACGTAAATGGCGTCCGCGGAAACGCCCGCGGCCTCCACCGAAACCCCCGCGGTCCAAGCCCGACCCGAACGTGGTATAATTACACCTAAGTCAGTTACGAATATACAAAAAAATCATATTCATTGAAAATGGCCTGCCACATGCAACGGGCTATGGAAATCCTCGGGACCGGGGTGGTCGATGACCGCGTCCAAAGACTGGCAGGGAGTCTTCAAAAAATGAAAAATTCTTACGCTCAACACGATAAGCGAAAAGCCGATCGTCGGCTTATCATGTTGGACGAAGTTCCCAAAAAGGCACAAGAGGTGAAGCGGGTATCTAACACGTGTAAAGCGCTTACTCTCAAGGGTAAGCCATGCACGTTTAAGGCGGTGAATGGATGCTATTGTAAAAAACATACAATCAGCAAGGCGAACATCACCCTCGGTAGAAGAGTCAACGTCTAGTATTATTTTGTTGTTATATATAAATGTTGGATCAGGAAACATTAAAACCAGTCATTATATCCATGATCGTCTATCTCGTGGTCGCCAAGATGATTCCGGACATTATCAAGAAGCCTACGGGTATCACCTTCATCGATGATATTAACATGCTTCTCATCGCTCAGAAGGGTTCTCTCACATCAGGAGCTCTTCTTACTGGTATCATCGTATACATCACAGGTTGGATCGAATCCGAATTCTCGTAAAATTGCGTCTTTACCCGTCATTTTTCTCGTATGCTCATGATCCATATGTCGCACATCATTAGAATAGGCGTGTCTCATGAACTCCAAGAGTTGATCAAAGTTGGGATCTCCCCATTGCATCCCTTTCTTAAACAAGAAGTCATCATTCTTCAACTCTTGAAGTCCACAGTCAATCGTGTACGGTGTTTTTATATACTCCGGTGCCCCTCCATAATTAGTGATAATCACAGGCTTATCCCGGATAGCGGCCTCTACAGCACCCATCCCAACACCCTCAGAACTCGAAAATCCCACGTAACAATCGGCTCTATGATGGAGTTCATTCATATCATAATCACTTATGAGTCCGTTAATCACTTCAACTCTGGGATGTTCTACGTCGACATCTTTTCCACACGTGGCTTTGACCAATAGTCTCGTACTCGGTTCGTCTAACCGAACGAATGCTTCCAAGATCTTACCAAAATTCTTACGCGGGTCCATGATGTTACCTATATGGTAAAAGGTATACGGACGCTTCGGCGGGGTTGGGATGTGACAATGAATCACGTAAAACTCGTTATCTGGAAACTGTCGTGAAAGAACACGTTTACAAAATTCACTCGGTACAGCGACTCTAGGAAATATATCCATGATCATTCCATAATCCTCGTGTACAGTTTCCGTCTCACACACAGTCATACATATCAGGTTTTTCACTTTTTTCTTCAGGTGCGCAGCAAATTCCACGTAGGCCTTTATGGGTAGAAGAAATATGAAAGCATTTTCATATTCGGGAAGGAGATCGATATTCCCATACGTGAAATATGACGAACCCGGGAATAGTTTCGTATATTTGTAGGCATGTTGACCTATCCCAGACAGTAAAGTCGGTCCGATGAACAGCATACAATTAAAGGAATTATTATCTTTAGATATATTAAAATGTCCTCTCTCCGCGAAGAAATCGAAGCCGAACTTAAGCACGTGCGTCTCGACAAGACCGCTCTGTACAACATCCTACTTAAGATGGTTGACCAGGGCGTGGGTGGTGGATCCGGTGGTCCAGGCCTTCCCGGTCCTCCTGGTCCTCCCGGTCCTCCCGGTCCTCCCGGTCCTCCCGGTCCCGCCGGTCTTCCCGGTCCCAAGGGTCCCAAGGGTGATGCTGCCTCTGCCACTCCTAAGACCGACGCCGCTACCACTACTGAAGAGAAGCCCAAGAAGAAAGCCGCTCCCAAGAAGAAGACTCTCGCGGGTGCCTAAATAATATCTAAACATACAGTATAAAATGAAGTTCGGAAAGGTCCGCATCAACGCCTCTATGATCATCGCCATTCTCGCGGCGCTTTATATTCTCATGGTCTGCAGGGAGAAGTATTTTATCGAGTATGCCGAAGGTGAGCCCGCCCCCGAAGAGGCCACACCCAAGGTGACCGATGAGATTGTCACCATCGAGGCCACACCCAAGGTGACCGATGAGATCGTCACCATCAAGGCCGAACCCGATGTGACCAAGAAGGTTGAAGCCACCACTAAGGAAGAAGGTATGTCTACCATGGCCATTGCAGGTATCGCCATGGGAAGCATATTCGGTCTTATTCTTATTGTTTTCGTGTTACGGGCAATCAGGCTGAGAAGGTACAGATAAAAAAGTTGGCTTATTACAAATGAAGGATCTTACTCTAGTGCAAATCTTAATCGCTGGTTTAATCACTGCTTACGCGGTTACAGTTCGCAAATCTAATATGGCTGTCATCTCCACACTCGCGTTTTCGCTTGCCATTTTACACGCATACGATCACTTATACAGGGTGAAGAGGGGTAAGGAAAAGTTCTTAATCACTCTTTAAAAATCGTACGTTTTACACTCAATATCATCGGGTACTTCCCCACAAAATTTATACATATCTAAAAGTGCATCAGGGATTTCGGTATCGTCATCCTCTTCCAGGACTTCTAGAAATGTAATCAGCTCCACAAGGGTCTTGTTGACGCGGTGGTGTTCGCGTTCAAACTTATACGTCGGAGTCTTCTTCATCGCTTTCTCCAGTCGCCTATTTTGTTTGACAAGTCTATCGACATCATAATCATAATCATTTTTCGACGAACTGGCGCGCGTGACGACCCGGATCGGACGTCCTCGAGCGTGCATGGGTACAGCATAACTCATGTGAAGAAGTGACATTACTTATGCTTATATGACCATGAATCTTTATGTAAGTTTTTATAAAATCGCACCCACATTCTTCGCGCGTTCAAAATCTTCTTCACTGTACATATCTCCGAGAGGACTGTTCTCCTTTAAATCGTCGACTGTGTCATCCACGAACTGCTGGAACGTCTTTGGGGTGATTTTGTATTGACTGCACACAGCCGTACGAGCATTTTCTACCATCTTCTTAAAATCTGAAGCCGTGATTTGCTCCTTACCCGTGGGGCAGTACTTAGTCACTATATCCTTTTGAAGTTGTACAATCTCATTATAGAAGATAGTCTTAATTTTGGTAACATCGGAATCATTCTCGAGCGTCTTTTCCGAGATGTTCAATTCTTTCTTCAGTCTATCACGCTGCTGTGCGAGCTTCTCCATAACATCGGAACATTCTGAACTTCTGGAACCAGAGCGTTCGGAAAATTCATCCATAATAGACGGATCGTGAAGAACATTACAAATAGAACCCTGGATGACATTCTGAACCTTAGAAGTTGTTCGATCGAGTGCATCAATGAAGGGGCTATCCTTCGAATTGATTTTAAAACCAAAAATATTGGGTTGTATAAGATATTCTGTAATCGTTTTACCAGAGAAAATTAATCTACCTATCAAGAGTCCTAAAATGAGACCGATGATGATGCAACATGCGATAGATGAATAGATACCAGAAAAAATCATTTAGAATATACAAACATTTTAAATTTAAGATGAGACTGTCCTGGTATCATGTTTGTTACACATGTCAGGCACCACTAAATCCAAGAATCGTCACCAGAGGAAAAGAAAATAAAGACTTTGTTAGATACTATAAACATATACGACCATTATTCACATATAACAATGAACAGTATTATTCGTTTGTTGGTGGATTAAAAGTTCAGCGAGTATGTTATTCATGTTTTAGTTGTAAGGCCAAAGTTCAACACGGACACCTGAGAAATAGAGAATTGTATGGTCGAGGTAGAGTCGCACCTAGGTCAAAGGCTAAAACGGAAAAGGAGATCTTATTTTGGTTCGACGGACTTTTGAGAAGAGCTGTGAAAGAAGGTATTGATATACGAAAATGACTTAAGTCAACGCCATTTTACTACTATTCATCAAACAAAATGACTCAATCCAAAATTACACTCTTCCATCTTATCAAATCGGGTATCATCAAACCCGGTGTAGGTGTACTCAAAATCGCTCATAAAAACACTAATATCGCGACGGCAAATCTCAACAGCGATGGCACTGTGACATGGGGTATCCATACGAACATTTCTCTCAATAAATTTGGGGAACTTGTCATGGCACGTAACACCAACGCCTGGGTCACAGTCACTTATAATGACCAATTACTGGACGGATATAGAGAAGAATACAAACTTCTTATCAAACCAAAGAAACCTCCCTTTAACATCCCTCCACAATTCTACGAAGATGATTTCTCCGGTCATACATACAGAGGACGACGGTTGGCTCTCGACATTTTGGCTAATATTCTCAAAAATGACCCATCGGTGCATGTATCAAAAGCTAAGTATGTATATTCAGTGATGGATAAGTTGATTGAAGAGAGTAGGCTATAAATCATACCTAATTTAAAAATTATATCCACATAATTTATATGGTCTCGTTCCGATCAAGCTACTCTCGCACGTGTGGCGAGTTGAGAAATTTTAGAACCTAAGTCGAATGATATTTAATAAAAATCATGTTAAGCGTTCTCCGCTTCTACATTTTACTCATCACACCCTACACGATATTCAAATATCATTATTACAAGAGCGACCTAAGTCAATCAAGCTTTTGAAATTTTTCAACTGAAAAAATGGAAGATCTCCAAAGCCTCATGTCTCGTCTCGACGAAATCTCCAACGTGATTGGAGATGGCATGTACTTGGACATGGCTGACAAGCTCAAGCGCATTCACAACAAGCTCAACGGTGATAAGCCGTTCCACGAAGACTCCTTCTACTACAGCGACGATGATTCTGAGAGTGAGAGTGACAGTGATTCCTGGAACCCAGATTGGTATGATGAATGGGCTCAGAATGAAGAATGTCTTCGAATTCTCCTTAATGAATTGAAAGTTACAAATAGATTGCTTACAAGTTTGAAGCCTATTCAGCGGATTACCCGGAAGGTGAAGGAAGCTGCAATGAAGCACTTCGCCGTATGTACAGATATTTTTGACGTCAACGTATTTTACATCAATCGGTCAGCTGACGGAGTTCACGCTGAGGCTACGTTTGAGAATTACGTTCGACTGTCCGACTGGAGTAACTTTTCACCGCATGAGCGTAAAGAGCTCACCAGTAAAAAATTTGAGAAGAAAATTTATCAAGAGTATAAGGTATTCCAAAACGAATGCAACGTGGTAAAAAAAAATCGGTTGATGGAGGTGAAGAGAAACTTGGAGCAGGAGATTTCGGAAAAGAGGGAACGTCAGACAGAATTGAGAGTGCGTCACAATCTATAAGTCTAATACTTTTTAATGCGAAGTTGTTTCTTAAAGAATTTAGCTATCTACTATAGTAATGAATGTACTTCAGAATGTAATGCAACTCATAGACAGTATATCTGATAAAATTCCCGAAAACGTCTATCTAACTCTATGCACCGAATTAAAGAAACTGTATTCGATCATTCCCAATACAATTAGACCCGCTCTTTCTAGAACAAATAGTGCCACCAACATACCTTCGGCATCACCGGCGAATGGGTTTTGGTTTCGTTAGGAAAATATTGTAGTATTTTAAATGAACACGTGTGGGTGTTTTTCGTTTAATAGAGATACGGTACCTGCCAAAGATCGTAGAACCTGGAAAAACTACTTTTTTCCTAATAATGAAATGCGAGTCATAAATAAGAGTGATTACGAAGTGTATGCAATTATAAGTCCAACAGCTAACTTCAAATTATCAGAATTAAATATCCAGCGTTTAGGAGGTGTTAAATTTGAAAACAATGGTGTAAAAATCAGAAGTCAGGGTTCGGGAATTAAATCTGATGATAATTGGACACTTACAATTGAAACGAGGAAGGTGTATATAACCGTATTTGTAAGAACTGAACACGGTTGGATACAATGGAAAAAGAATATTTATGTTAACACTCGTCGTGATGATTTTATGATTAAACGTGACATTGAACCACATGGTCGCAAATTTTATACAGATGATGAATTTGACAAATTACTAGGGAACTAAGCTAAATCTATCTGACACTCCTGCATCTCTTTCACATGTTCACCCTCGTCGTCACGAATACGAGTAAACACGTCATGAAGACTTGACACGTCACCGTAGTAGTCCGAGGCTATGACAGGTGCCTTCTCCAATGAGAGACTCGTGCCGTGATTCTTGAGAAACTCGTCGTACGTGTGATACGCATGCTCTTCAATCTGTTCAGATAGGTTATACGCCATACAAGGGGACACCACATAAATCAAACAGGTAAGCCAATAGTAAAAGAAAGCTGCGTGTTGTGCGAAGAATCGATCCATGTAGCGTTTATCACCGCCCAAATTTTCCATGATGAGAAGATGATGGTATTCATTCACGGTCTGTGCAAAATGGGTCTCCAAATAATCGGCCTTTCTCCACAGTCCCAACGTTTCGTAAAGGTGTAACACGGAGACGAACGAAAAATAGGGAACTCTCGCGATCGTCTCTAGAACATAGAAACGCGCGTAGTCGCGCCCTTCGTAGAGTCTATCGATGACCTTTACCGCCGAGCCCACCGCAACTTTGTTGATACGGCGTTCAATCTTACGCACGGGTACGATGGGCTGGCTTCGGCACAGAGTGAGCATGTGGTTTTCTATAGACTAATATTTTTAAAACGAACCTAAGTTAGAGATTTGAGTTGTAATACATTCAAGAAAGTATGGAATCAGTTCAAAAGCTTAGCCATATAGAGCATGTCTTAAAGCGACCCGACTCATATGTCGGTCCAGTGGACGCTGTTCGGGAACCCTATTGGGTGCTCAGTGGTAAAAAATTCAAAAAGACTACGACCAAATACAGCCCGGCTTTACTCAAGATCTTTGACGAAGTACTGGTCAATGCCATCGACCGGAACTCCATGTACCCTAAGCAGGTGACAGCGATTTCTATCAGTGTCGACAAAAATAGTGGTATGGTCACCGTCGACAACAACGGCCCTCTAGGAGGACTCGTCGTCCAAAAAAACCAAAAAGAAGATGTGTGGAATCCCGAACTCGTGTTTGGTCACCTGCTCACGAGTACCAACTACGATGATACACAAAAGCGTATTGTGGGAGGTAGGAACGGATATGGAGCCAAGTTGGCGAATATATACAGTAAGTGGTTCTCAGTCATCATCAAGGACCCAGAAACCAAACAAGAGTATTCCCAAGAATGGTTCGACAACATGTCCACATGCTACCCTCCAAAAATGAAAAAATTCAACGGTGCTACTGCATCCGTCTCCGTTTCTTTCAAACCCGACTGGTCTAGGTTTGGAATGAAAGATATGGAGAATGGGATCTATAAGATCATGGAGAAGCGTGTCTGGGATGCGAACATCTGTACTTCTGCAAATTGCAAGGTGAAGTTTAATGGTGAAGCTCTTCCCAAGCAAAACTTCGAAGCCTATGCGAAGATGCACGAAGGAGTTGAGAACGTCTACTCCGCCACGACCGACCGTTGGTCTGTTTGCATCGGACCTTCGGAAGATGGTATGGAACAGGTTTCCTTCGTGAACGGTATCTGCACCACTAAGGGTGGTACGCACGTGGATCATGTGGCTTCATTGGTTGCTTCGGGAATCATCGACGAAATGGCTAAGAAGATCAAGTTGAAGCCTCAACAAGTCAAGGCAACCTTTCGCATCTTTGTCAAGGCGACCTTGGAAAATCCTACCTTCTCGAGTCAGGTGAAGTCTGAATGCACGCTCAAGGTTCCCGATTTCGGTTCGAGGTTCGAGATGCCAAAAACTTTTGTGAAGAACGTTTTGAAAACTGGCATTTCTGATGAGCTCACAGCGCTTTCGAAATTCAAAGAAATGAAAGAGTTGGCTAAGACTGACGGTGGAGCTCGTAAGAGTAAAATCACTGGGATCCCGAAGCTCGACGATGCAAACAAGGCGGGTACAGCCCAATCTAAAAAATGTACTCTCATCGTCACAGAGGGTGACTCGGCGAAGACTCTCGCCGTTGCCGGACTTTCCGTGGTTGGCAGGGACCATTACGGAGTCTTTCCCCTTCGAGGAAAATGTAAGAACGTCCGAGATGCTTCTGTCGCACAGTTGAGTTCGAACCAGGAATTTTCTGATCTCAAGAAGATTCTTGGTTTGCAACAAGGCAAGGAGTACACGGATGTTTCTGAGCTTCGATACGGGCGTCTTATGATCATGACCGACGCCGATAACGACGGTAGTCACATTAAGGGTCTGATTATCAACATGATCCACGCCTTTTGGCCATCTCTTCTTGATCTCGGATTCGTCGTTTCGATGGTGACTCCGATCATCAAGGCTACGAAGGGTTCTCAGTCTAAATCCTTTTACACGGATTCTGCCTTCCGTGCGTGGTATGGGGATGGAAAAGCTGGATGGCGAATCAAGTACTATAAGGGTCTCGGTACTTCTACGAGCGCCGAGGCTCGAGAGTACTTCAAGATGATCGAGACGCTCACTGTCAAGTTCGACGTGGATGTCATGACGGATGAGTCGGTTATTCTCGCTTTCGACAAAAAGAAGGCTGATGCACGAAAGACATGGCTCCTCGAGAGTACCGCCAAGGAGGCGAAACAGCTCGAAGTATCCTACGGTAACATTAAGCAGTTGGATATTTCAGAGTTTATCCACAAAGATCTCGTAAACTTTTCATTGGCTGATTTGAAGCGATCCATCGCTCATGTGGCCGACGGTCTCAAACCCTCTCAAAGAAAGGTGATGTATTCTTGTTTTCAGAAGAATCTCAAGGATGAGATGAAAGTGGCACAGTTGGCAGCCTACGTGGCCGAAAAAAGCGCCTATCACCACGGCGAAGTATCCCTGGCAGAAACGATCGTGAAGCTTGCCAACGATTACATGGGTTCGAATAACATTAATCTTCTGGAACCGTGTGGTCAATTCGGAACGAGACTCATGGGTGGAAAGGATGCGTCTCAAACGAGGTACATCTTCACAAAGCTCACTAAGGAGGCGCGCACCATTTTTGATCCCAGGGATGATGATATTCTTACGTATCTCGATGACGATGGGAGGTCTATTGAACCGGAATATTACATGCCAACCCTTCCTATGATTCTTGTAAATGGAAGTGAGGGTATTGGAACAGGATTTTCTTGCTATGTACCCCCGTTTAACCCGGATGATATCAAGCAGAACATTCTCAACTATACCCGGGGACAGGGACTGACTAAGATGAAACCCTGGTTCCGAGGCTTCAAGGGTACCATTCAGGAACAGGATGACGATTCTTGGGTGACTCGGGGTGTGTGGACGACTATCGGAAAAACGATCAAGGTATCCGAACTCCCACCGGGGCGCTGGACGCAGGACTATAAGGAACATCTCGACACTCTCGTTGAGAAGAAGACTATCGGAAGCTTCACGAATAACAGCACTACGGAAAATGTGGACTTTGTGATCCAGGATTACAGTGGCAAGGATCTTGTCAAGGATCTCAAACTGGAGAAGACGATCAGGTGTTCGAACATGCACCTCTTCCATCCCACGAAGGGTATCTGCAAATATGAAAGTGCAGAGGATATTCTCAATGACTTCATCAATCTACGAGTGGAACACTATGTGAAAAGAAAGGCTCGACTTCTCGAGATTACGAAGCGAAAGGCGGAACTTTGCTCCAGACGTGCACAATTTGTTAAGAAGGTGATCGACGGTGATATCGTGGTATTCAAACGTAAGAAACAGGATCTGGAAGAAGAACTGTCAGCTATGTTTCCCAAGGTTGACGATTCCTTCGACTATCTCTTGCACACGAAAACGGTGGATTACACAGAAGAACGAGTGGCCGCCCTGTTCAAGGAATGGGAAGATTTGAATGAAGAGGTGAAGAGACTCCAAGCTACCGGATATCTCGACATGTGGAAAACGGATATTAAAAAATTGTGAGCATTAGATAAGAATGGACCTTAAAGGTCCCGATACGGGTTCTGTACTGGCCCTTAACGCGATAGGTAAACAGGATACATTCCTGTTACATGATAGCCCGACACATTCCTTCTTTAATTATGAGTATAATCAACATACAAACTTCACTAAGTATCACAAAAGTGTCACCGTATCTAAACCTTCATCTTCTTCCACAACATGGCCTTTCGGTGAATCCATAAAGGTCACCCTTAATCCACAGAACATGGGTGATCTCCTTAGCAATATGTACGTTTATCTCGAATTTCCAGCGGTTGAGTCAAATGCCAATATCGCTGACCAGATAGGACGTCATGTCATAGAAACGGTGACCATGCGTGTAGATGAGTTAGAACTAGAGAAATACCATGACGATTGGGGTATTATTTATGACGAACTCTATCTCGACGCATCTGAGAAGAGAACCAAACGATACACTCTTAACCGCAACCAAGCGGAAGGCACTTCGCATATAAACGATGCCACTTTATCTAGGTATCCATCACAACTTATGATACCCATACCTCTATTCTTTTCACGTAAGTATGAGGGGGATGAATACGCGTCCAACTCCCCTAACAGACCCTACTTCCCTACATGTGCTATCCATAAACAGAAGCTCGAATTTGAGATAAAGTTTAGACCGGCCACATTCTTTACGAATAACCCAAGCTGGTCAACTCTGACGTTAGATAAGTTCAGTGTGATCACGGAAGAAATTACGGTGTCGGCACAGGAAAAGACGTTCTTAACCACTAAGCAACAGGTGTTGATCACAGATGTAGTCAAAAAGCATCCGTCAATGGATACTGAGTTAGGTGAGGAGACTGTAAAATTACAACTCGTTCCCGATATCCCCGTGAAATCTATATTTTGGTTCTTACGTCGTAAAGACTTCGAAGATGAAACCGAGCACGGTTCACCATTAAATCTTCTTACGGGTGATACGGATGTCCTAGAGCGAAAGTTTGAAAATAGATACAATTTTTCTACATCGAACACGTTTAACGTCATAAACGAGTTTTTTAGACCTGTACAGGAATCGGCTAAATTGTATATTAACGGACAGGATTTACCAAACATAAATAACCCCGATCACACATTCTACAAATATGTCGTACCTTATAATAGCAGGTTATCGAAACCTGATAGGAATATTTACACGTATACATTCGCGATGAATCCAATCAACGTGGAGCCGTCGGGGAGCCTGGACTTCAGTAAATTAAATTCAGATCGAACGATTCTCGATATTACACTTACTCCCAATTTGACAAACGTTTATACACTAAACATGTACTACGTCGGGTATCAGACATTCCTATTCGATAGGGGATTTATGTCCGGTGTGGGTATGTCTGCCAATAGGTACATACCAACCCCGGATGATTTTAATGTTACACCTTCCGGACCGCTAAGAGATAGTCCAAAGCCAGTGGATGCAGGTGCTGGAAATGTGCTACAATTGAAAAAAGAGTCTACGTCTTTTGGGATCGAAGGGTATTCCCTTTGATAAATAACGTATCGTGATGCTTACGAATATAGTCTACAATATTATTCTTCACACACCATCGGATGAAATTCAGCTGTGCAACGGTCGTATGAATTTCCTCGGATGAGCCCGGTAGCTTATACGTTATTTTTTCCGTTCGGCAGAAAGGGTCGAACAGTTTCTTAGAATATCCATCGAGACTCGACTTATATGCACAATGCACGCTGAATATCTTTCCATCATTTGTTTCGTAAGAAAGATTATTCTTCTTAGAATAGTTAGTGATAAACCATTCCAAGTTTCGGAGAGAAATACCCCCACTCTTAGACAATAGTTCAACTAATATAGCTTTATTCTCATGTTTTTCGTAAAATGTGTTAATAGAATTTAGTAGAATATCTGATTTGTTCATTATTAATATAGGGGAGGTAAATCTCTAAGCTCGTCTTCGGGTGGAGGGCTCCTCGATACTGGGGTCCCTGGAAACCCTCCACTTCCGGCACCCGCAAGTACACAAGTACCCGCACCACTCATATCAACTCTAATCGTATCCTGTGATACCTCGCCGAAACTGATCACTCTACCTTCGGGGGGTTTGACCTTGTAACACGTCTTGCAATAACCATCTAATCCTACGAAACACCTATTCGCACATGGTCGACCATTCTTTCTCTTGCCAATACATTTATCATCACCAAACACTCTCGCCATCGTTCTACGAACTGTTTCATGTTTCAGAGATTTATTCTCCGAACACAATTCATTCGTTGCTTCAAGTAATTTGACTCTTACCTCTTCCTTCTGCTTCGCCTCCATCTCCTTCACAGTCTTCTCTACATTCTTGAGTACCTCTCGTTGACTGTTGATAAGTTCGAGAATCACTTCGGTCATACTCTATCATGGAGTCTCCTTTTTAAATATATCACTGATAAGTGTAGGTTGTTTCGGATCGGCTTTTTTGCGAGACTTTTTCGGCGGTTTTGCACGCATCAGCAACTCGCCAAAAATATCATCCTTCACATTATCAAAAAGTGGGTCGAGTAGGTCGCACACCGGGTTCAAAAATTTATTGAGGAAGTAGTATGGATAGTCCACGGGAAGCTCGTTCTCACGAGCGTAGACTGGATCTTCAGATTTCTCAAATGCACGAGCCTTATGATCACCGGTATCTATGAGAATGTACGGAACCCTGTCTCCGGACTGTGGTTCCGATCCGGGTTGGCGTTCCCTCATCTTCCGAACAACTTGTACGTGCGCTTGATTAATGTTAGCAACTTCATCTCCAGTAATAGATACACTCTTTCCTTTGACTTTATACGAATCAGAGAGTGACTGACTCAAAATGAGCTTTTCGTTCGGAACATCTCCCTCGAGTAGTTCCACGGCCCTTTTCCGAGCGAGAGCCTTGGGTGCATCCGTACCACTACTGTCGAGGACTACGTCCAATAGTTCTTTACACACCTCTCTCACGTGTGGGGTGTTATCTCGGCGAACAAGCTGTAAACCCTTGACATCAATATAGTCCATGTTCATGTTCCCATCCTTACCCTTGGTCCAAAGTTTCGCAGCGTAACGCTTCTTACTGTAAAGGAAATACGGACAGTAGACTTTCTCGAGCTCCAGGTTATTCGGAGCTTTGAAGAGTTTTGTACACTCCTCCGCGGCGCGTTCACCAAGCTCCCAGCTATACTCGATCGCCTCCTTCCCAGTTCTACCTTGTACGTCGAATTCCACCATCACAGAATCCGTATCCCCGTATCTCACCTTGGATCCGGGAAAGTTCTTCTCCACATAGTTTTTCGTGTCGTCAATCATATTTCTACCCTTCATCGTAGTCGTAGAAGCAATGGCAACGCATGGGAGGATACCCTTAGAAGCACCAGTAAACCCGTACACGGAGTTCATACTGATTTTATAGGCCAGCTGCTTACCGTTATACATTTGCTTCATCGCACCAGTCGCTTTGGCCATGTCTCTTTTTGCCTGCTTTCTAAAAGCCTTGAGCTCTACCAAAATACTAGGCAAAATGCTCGGAACGTTTTGTGCGAACGTGTGGTCTCCGAAAGTTTCATATTCGATTCCGGGTATGTTCTTGTATTTAGGATCCATCACGAGCGATGAATAGCATAAGTTGTGTGCCATCATAATACTCGGATACAGACCTTCAAAATCTAGGGCGGTGATGGGGGTATAGTAGGCCCCAGACATGGCTTCTAAAACGGTTGCACCCACATATCCAGTGTTATCTGTGTGTCCATAATCGTACGTAGGCACCTTAAACTTCATTTCTCGAGCCTTTTTCGTGAGTTGACTAAACACCTTAATCTGCTGTCCACGTTCCACTAGATAACTGAGTGGCACCCAGGTAGCCTTAGCCATCTCCAATAGATTAATGAACGTACACAGCTTGGAAATAAGACGGTGTGGAAGAAGTGTATCCTTAATACAGTACTCCGCAACTTCTCGAAGCTTTACCGGATCTTCTTGCTCGTACCGGCGGAACATCTCTTTCGGTGCCATATCGATCTTGTTGTCTCCTAAATAGAGCTTTGAAACATTATCGAGTTTATACGAGTCCAACTTGTACTCACGCTTAACTTCGTGGAACAGATCAAAGATAAATCGACCGGGCATAGGGACAAGCTTCAGCTCGTTATCACCCAGAGCACTCGAAGAAAGCTTTTTAGGCATAAGGTCGCACACATGCGTCTTTAGCTTACTCATTTTGAAAAACGACAATGGACAAGACATAAGATGTCCGCGTTCGATGATATACTCAAGATCGAAACCGAAGATGTTCCACCCAGTGATAACATCAACATCCTTTTCCGTTAGGTAATTTGAAAATCGTATCAACATATCCTTTTCCGTGGGATACCATTCGATAATCGAGCCATCGTCCAAGTTTTTATCCGTCTCCTTGTAGCACAAGCATATTTTCTCGAACGGTTCGATTTCTCCAAAGCGCATGAGTGAGATGGCAATCTGAAAACATGCATCGTCTCTCACTTTAGGATCTGGGAACTTTCCAGTCGAGCTATAGCACTCAATATCAATCGATGCGATCACGAACGGCGCAGATTCTGGATTATCTATAGCCTTTAAATTTTTCCAGGATTCACAATACAAATCAATATCAACGTTTGCAAAATCAGCACGTTCGCAGCCATCACCCGTATCCACCCAACCCGTGGATTGGATGTTAGACCTATGCATAAATCTCAGTACAGGGTCCAGATTCGCCTCGTATAATCGCAACTGACTAATATGCTTCGTGCGTTCAATATCCGTATCCAGTCTTTGCAGGGTTTTTCTCAGAGCTGTCACCTTCTGCAAAGCTTGATTCTTCGAAGACTCATCATTTTCCTTATCCATAGCGGATTCAGTGAGAACGAGCTTGTGATCCGTTTCTTCGCGCTCGCGCTCCAGTTTTTTAAGAGTCGCGACATTTGTTCTTCTCAGTTTACTACTGATATACCGACGCGATTGTAGATCTTTACAGGTTATCTGTATAAAAGTCCGAGACTCCCCATTTTGGAACCCTTCCATGTCCTTAGATCTCAGGGATCCACAGTTTACAATATCGGGGCACGTATCTTTGACATGTTCGATCACCTTTACAGGGTCCAGTGTATCAGGAAGCTTCATGAAGAAGTATGGTTTAAAAGGGGTTGTCACACAGACAGATTGACCGTTCATCGTCTTTCCAAACATCCTGATCAGATGCTCGTCATCTTCGTCACGTGCATCCCATGTCAAGACCTGGAATTGTACCATACTTCGTTATAGAGCTAAATTTTTAATATCATATATTAGTAAAAATGTCAGCTGCTCTGATTGACCTCGTGTCTAAGGGAGCCCAGGATGTGTTCATCACTGGCTCACCCCAAGTTTCATTTTTCCATCAAAATTATAAGAGACATACGAACTTCGCACTCAAGCCCGAGCGTCTCGATTACGTTGGGACCTTCGCCGGCGGTAACGAGGTTGTGATTCCTCTGCGCACTAAGGGTGATCTTTTAAGCTATGTCTGGGTCGAGAATGCCGACATCGCCGCCGGTGGTGTCAACACGTCTGGCTTCTTTAGCACCGACGACACCAGTACGACTGAGTTTTCTCTTTGGATTGGTGGTCAGGAAGTGTGCCGCCTCGATTCTCTTTACATTCAGGGTGTTCACAACTTACTTTACAAACAAGATGGCGCTAAGGCGACCTGTGCCGTGACACTCGACGAGGTTTCCGAAAACGCTACAGGAACCTCTACTACGACCGCCGATCATTATCTCATCCCCTTCTTCTTCTCCGAAGACTGGACCAAGTCTCTCCCTCTCACTGCACTTCAATTTCATCAGGTCGAGATGCGAATTAAGTGCCGTTCCGGTTTCGACCCGGCTACCGCCCCCAAGGTCTACGGTACCTATGTGTACCTCGACACCGAGGAGCGTCAGATGGTCGTCGAGCATGAACACGAGATGCTCATCACCCAGACCCAGTTCCAGCCCATGTCTGCGGATGACGTCGACATCGATCTCACTTACTTCAACCACCCTTCCAAGGCCGTTCACGTCGTCTCTTCCGAGGCTAATAACAGTCAGTGGAATACCAACTTCACATTCGACCGCGCTTCCCTTTACATCAACGGTACTGCTCTCTTCGAGGAAATGTCTCCCATCTACCACCACAACGTCGTTCCGGAGATGCACTGCACATCTCTTCCGTCGTCGACTCTCAACACCGTCGCCACTTTCACGTGGCCCTTCTGCTTAAAGATGAATTCTTCCCAGCCCAGCGGCTCGCTTAACTTCTCGCGTATCGATAACGCGAAGCTGAATCTTACCGGTACCACCACCAGGGAGGGTACTATCGTGCGTGCCTATACAGTCAATTACAACATTTTAAAGATAAAAGACGGTATGGGCGGTGTTGCTTTTGCTAACTAAATACTCATACGTTATTTTTTTATTTATGATTAACCGGATGAACCAAAACCGCGTTCACCACGTTCAGTAGATGCAATTTCGTCTACAATCTCAATGGGAGGGATTTCGCATCTCTCCACGATAAGCTGGGCAATCTTATCCCCAGGTTTAATATGAAACGTTTCGTCACCATGATTAAACAGGATCACCTTGAGTTCACCTGTATAATCAGGGTCAATAACACCGGCTCCGGTTTGAATACCATTCTTCACAGCGAGACCAGAGCGAGGAGCGATACGACCGTAGCATCCAGTAGGAACAGTCGCGGCAATTCCGGTGCTAACAATACCCCTCGCGAGGGGAGGAATCTCAACATCGACGATACTGTACAGGTCGTATCCAACCGAAGCGCTCGAACCAGATCGCTCGGGAATGATCGCGTCAGTCGAAAGGCGTTTGATAAGCAGTTTAGATTCCATCTTTGTTAGTACACGCGGGATAACTTTAAATGTCTGTATATACCAAATGGATTCTGTGTTAGTCGCGTTCATGATGATCCTGACGACGCTCCTATTTGGCTTTATATATGCGACTATGTTTGAGCCAGAAGAGTTTGGGTTTACGGGATCTTCCATCGATCCGTGGTATTTTTCTTTCACGACGATGAGCACGGTCGGATATGGGGGATTTAGACCAAGAACTGACCGGGCTAAGAAAATGGTCATGCTTCAACAGGCTCTTCTCATCATAGAAGCCAGCGTTTTCATGACATATTTTGCAAAGAAAATGTACTAACCTTATAAAAATGATATAAAAAGCACGCACTCTAAATGTATAACATGAACGCGTCACAATTCAATACCACGTTGAGACGCGTAGTTACACTACATAATCATATAAACACTCGAACGATGCGCCCACATATAGATCTACTTGAAGACACTGCGATCGAACTTCCAAACAATTACAGTATGGAAATGCACGTTGACCATATTTATAAAACGGTTCATTTCAGGACGAAAATGATGTCTCTATACGAACGGTTATCTGTTTTCGTTAAACAGAAACACGATATGCGAAAGATGTATCCAGATTATCTAATCACAGAAAAACACTCTTAAAAATACTATACGATCACAGTATATGTGTCTCGAATTTTTATTTAATAGAAAACACTATAAAAAACTACCCGACGTATATATTCGCCCTTTTGATTGTTCATGTGATATATGCGGTTCGGTATTCGAAAATATACAGGGTCTTATAAATCATTCGGGATACCATACAACAGAAGAAATCAACTCTTGTATTAATAGAGGGTATGGAACTGTACGGTGTAGTACATGTTGGGAAACGTTTAGAACAATTTCTGATATGGAACGTCACTCATGTGCACAGAGAAAAGGTGGTATAATAGATGGACTTTCTCCTATCATGAGCCGCTCAAATAGTTTAGATAGTGTTATTGTTCACGAGGATTCTCCGGTTTAGGTGCAACAGTCCAATTACCATTCATAAGGGATTCACGAATTTCCCAATCTGTTAGTTTCACGGTTTTCATAGGAGGGGTAACAAGCACTCCTTCGTTTACCACTAGACATTGGTACCCCCCAACCCTGCATACATGATCGAGTTCATATCTCGACGCAAACTGGATGTACGGATGATAGGAATCCATCTCAGCTTCTAGAAGCGTCTTGTATCTGTATGCATCATCGAATGTCAAAAATGCCACTATAGAGTGTAAGGGGTGGTCATTCTCGTCTCTTTCCGTAATAGAATAAATTCCTTCTTCATGTCCCGCTCTATGAAATGCGAGGACATGAAAAAGATCATTACCATGAACCATTTCAAGTTTTCTACTGTTGTCATAATTGAGTCCATAATAACTCCTGGTGATAGATTTTTTCACATGAGACCTGAAGCGAACAGGTCTAGGTTGAAAGATGTTTTGTCTGATTGCGAACATTTTAACTTAATTATTACAAATATACTTCACGACTTAAGTTTGATTTCCATCCAATTTCTGTATTTTTCACCGTAATCTACGAATAACTCCTCGCCTTTCTCGATTTTCCTCTTTGTGTAATAGTGTATACATCCATGTCTCGCATTTCCCTTTTGTTTGTGACCCGTGTTAATGAGCCAATTCTCATCTTTACCAACTGGAGAATTCACATATCTCAATGGGTTATTTTCGATGATTGGTTTAGCATCGATATGTCTTGTCACATGATACGGACGACCAATTATGTCTCTGTGATCTGACTCAACTCGCCATGTATATGTAGGATCGTCTGGCCGTTCATTGACTATGACACCATAATAGCGACCCAAATCAATCCCTGCGGGTATGTCCCGAGTTGCGAATGCACCTAACCCCGCACCGGGTCTCGTAGACTCTTTGATCTCTAATAGGTGAAAGTTCCGTTTTTCACGTCGCGTCTTTACGGTATGATAAAGCACGACGATCGCCACGAAAGTCAACACAAACAATATCATCTAAAGTATAGTAACATTTTATTATCAATGTATAAGTCTGTCCTAGGATTCACCGAAACCGAAGAAATCTGTATGACATATACCAGACCTAACATGTACGGAGTTACTTCTTCTCAAAGGCCTCGTCGCCGAACGTATCTTGAAGCACTTGCAGCATTTCTTGGGTCGTGGTTAGGGTTGACTGAGACGAACGCAGATTCCACTTAGCCATTCTCTCAAGCTTAGCGTTCACGCGCTTATACTTTTCAAGTTCTTCTTCCAATTCACGGATCTTGTTCCGCCCCTTCATGAGTGCGCGGTTCGAAACATCATCATGCGACGCATGTGCGTACATATGCTGACGCCAGTGTCGGGTACGCTTTTTCTTCGTTTCGGTAGAGATGGGGACATGGGCGGGTACTTGAGAACATGTGATACTGAACATTTTGTGATTATTAAACGGTTCTACGCTTTAATATTGATTACGCTGCACCCACTCTTGCATTTTTCCTACGCTCCAAACGAGACTCATGATGGCCGCTCCGTTTTTGAAAGTCTCATTTAGGGTGTTCATGTTTGTATATTTTTTGATATATTAGGGGTTTACTTAAGTCCCAATTCTCTCCATATAGTCGCACGAGCATTTATCAATTTTCTAGAAGCGCTCGAATTATTTCGCCGCCCCTCGTCCAATACGTTTCTTATAATTCTTAATTCTTCACTGTCTAGACTATTTTTATATGTCCTACTTAATTTTTCCACTATCTTCATAACGTTATCGACGGAACCGACCAGCTTTACAGCTGAATTTTTATAGAGCCGAGATAATAAGCTCGTCATGTTTTGTCTCGTCGTCTGTAATGCAAATGTCTTCTTAAAATCTAACTTTCTCGTGGTATTACTCTTAAACGACTGAGCTATCAACTTTAACACATCAATCTCCGCGGTACCCTCCCCGAATATATACCTGAAATTCTGGAAAAAGTAATTTCCATCTATATTCTCATCACCGTCATTCTCTATCTTTTGGGGTACACCGCTGCTATCAAAATATATAGCTTCGTACTTAGATTTATCTAATAACGTATACATCTCCGAATAGTCAAAAGCCGACTTGTTTAACGTGTACGCTTCTATCATCGTTTCTATCATAGAGTTTGTGTTAGCTACAGCGTTCGTTCTCATCTGACCGTGTTTACCCTTTTTGTTATGACCGGCGTTTTCCAGTCCACAGTGAATACCTCCGTGACGCCACGCCGTGTTGCATCGGTTTATTTCAAATAAATAGTTCTGAAGATCTGCCGGTGGCATAAGTAAAGCGGGTTCCTGTCGTATGATGACCTTATCACCTTTACCACGGAAGTTATGTTTACCGACAGTTGGACTTCTTGCGAACGTCATACCATTTTTACGCAATAGCATCGCATCTGCAAAATATAACACACTCGGTAACGATAAAGGTCTACCTGTGTACGTACTCGATTTAACTTCATCCGAACCTAAATAATGTGACAGCATAGATTGCGGTTGCACGTGGTGTCGAGGTCCTATACCCGTCGCGTTAACCATATTTTTAGGGTAATACCGTCTATTTCTACTTCTCATGAGTTCAAGAATTTTTAGCGAGTTATTGGTCGGCATAGCAGACGCTTTGAACAGTTGTCTCAGTTGTTTATGTTCAAAATCGTTTGATTTCAACATGTTCTGCAATTTGCCCAGGAAATCGTTCGTCTCCTTGAATGTCTCGATGAGAGATTTAAAAGTTGCGTTGAAGTCCTTCTTACGAAATTGCCCCATGAACGAAGGATTTAAGTAAAACACTTCTCCACCCCGAACCGATGTGCTACTTTCGTTTTGAAATTCCACAAGAGTCGGTACTTTGAGCCAGCGCGCTCCTCTTCTCCCAAGAGATTCCAATTTAGATTTGGCGTCCAACCAATCTCTTTTGGATAATTTACCCTGTATACTTTCATACGTCAATCTCCCCATCTCATTCTTTAACACATATGCGTTCTTTATAATCTTTCCAGTGTTAGAAGAATCCGCGCGTAAGAGTAAGTACGACGTAGCACGTCCAACTCTACACACGTAGTTCATCAATCGTAAAAAATTTGAAAACTTGTTTGCATTTCTGGCCCCCTTGAGTTGTAACTCCATCATATCCACGAACACTTTATTCACCTGTTCGTCTGTCAGGGTCGAAGCAATATCCGAACCCAATATGATATGTCTCTGGTTTACGATGGCTAAGTACAGTTGATATATGTCCAATAGGTCTTCCATTGGTATCATTGGCTTTGGGATCACTGCAGTTCGTCTAGAACGGGGTGGTGGTTTATTTATAGCTTTAGATACCTCTCTCGCTGCAGTCGCTGTAATCGACCTAGCTGTTTTAGCAGCCGGATCAAGTTTTCGGCGCGCCGTCTTAGGCTTCGCTGTCTTCGGTTTTACACTTCGAGGCGTCGGTGCGGGTGTCGTGCGAGCCGTTTTGGCAGGTGGTTCATTTGTGTTTGTATTACTGTTTGTGTTCATATTACTTAAAGGACCTGTCGGAGATCGTTCCCTCTTAGTCCCCGGTTTAACAGGGGTGTTTCTGGGGGTCGTTCGTACGACTGTCCTAGATGACATCTAATATCTTCTGAGATTTTAATCCATGAACTTCAAAGGTAGTTTTTTGTATAGTTCCACCCAGCTCAAAACGCTTATATCGTCCTTCTTGCACCATTCGTATTCTTTACCATTATACCCTGCGAAGTGATACGCGTCCATACCCCAGTGTTTACAAACGCCACATGTCGTATCGCTATCGTCTATGATCGTGTCTAGATTAAGGGAGTGACATATATCGTATTTCTGAATTTCGTAACTCGTAAAACTATTCGTCAAAATAACGTCGTCAAAAATACCCGGGAAATAATCATTTAACCAGTCTTCGGTCTTCTCTCTAACGCAGTCGTGACGCCCCGTGACGATGTACATCTTATCTACATATGGGCGCATGAGTCGTAGAACTGCCTGGGAATACTCGATAGGCTGGAGTGCATCGAATGCCTCGGAATCATAAAATTCTCGTACCATCTTCCGGGATTGGGGTTCTGTTATTTCAAACATTTCGCGGTACACGTATCTACATTTTTCAGTCGGCATTTTTAGTTTTTTAAACTTAGCCATGGGCCTAACAAACGGTACGAGAACTTCATCAACGTCAACGGCAATTCGATTCATTTACATATTCATAACAAATTATTCATAGTCTCTAATCGCAACTCCCACTGGGAACCTGGGGACATTCTTGTCGGTCAGGTTCTGAAATCTCACTGTAAGCATCTTACCAATGAAACGTTCTTTGTTCGCATACTTGTATTCACGATCCTCCAGGGTACCTTCCGGGCGCGCATTGAACACGTTACCCTCTTCCGTCTTGCAGATCCACACGACGCACTTTGCATCTCGACCGTGACCAGTCGTGGCTCCGATGATCTCATACTCCTCGGTCTGAAAATCCTTGTGCTTGAGAAGGTAGTTGCTTCGCTGACCAACTTCGTACACACTGAAGCGGTCGCGAATCATCGTACCCTCGTGACCCTCTTCGACGTGCTTTTTATGAACGAGAGGGAGCTGACGCTTCTTCGCGACCAACTTAGTCTCTACAAACACGTAGTGCTTGTTCTTGAGAGACTTCACAGCCGCCCAGCGCTCCTCAAACGTCATATTCAATGCGTTCATGTCGAAATAGTCGAACACGTGGAACTTGAGCTTCAGAGGATCCGTCTTGAACGTGCTCGTGAGCTCTTCAAACGTCAGGTTAGGATCAAACGCCTCGCCATCGACGTACTGACCTTCCTTGAGACCCTTACCAAGAATCTCCGTACCCGGAATGATTTTCCCAGTCCTCGAAATGCCACCGTCCTTGGACACCAAGAGACGAACACCGTCGAGTTTGGGTTGAACGTAAAAAGGTTCTGAGATGTAGTTTTTACGATCTTCCCACTTGTTCGCCAGCATAGGAAGAATGGCCGTCGCCTTGGTGTTCGCATTCTTCCACATCGTCTTCGCACGCTTCGTCGCACTCTCAAAACCGAGAGGGACTTCCGTCACAGATGTAGCCTCCTTGCCTCCAACCTGTCCAGTGGCCTTCACGATACACCAGACACCATTGATCTCCTCGACACGGATGTCGAGGTAGCGCTTCTTGCCGTTTTTGTCGGTAGTAAAAATTGTATTCATATTAGTAGTAGGAATGATACCAGTAGTAAATTATGAAAGGATGGAGCGACTTAAGCCTGCTCCGTTAACGACTGTTCCCTTAAATATGAATACAATCAGTATTGGGGTGATCATCTTAGGTGTAATTTTTTTATATAAACGAAATCTCGAAGTTACGAGGCGCCGTGAACGATCCCGTAGGTGAGACAATCGTCAAAGTTCAAATAAATATCTTTGTGCATAAATTCGTTCAGTGTCTCCTTGGGAATATCGGTCTCAGACCGGTAAATTCCCTTGATCGTTTTCATGATCTTTTTGCATGATTTCATCTCATCCTTGAGTTCGTGATACTTACCAAAGAAGCCTGTGGAAAGCTGGTGAATCAACACAAAAGAATGTCGACTCATAAGCCGTTTCTTACCCCCTAGAAGTAGAAACGTGGCGGCACTACAGCAATTACCTTCAGCTATGCATGTCACATTAACCCGCGCAGATCTGAGTGTATCCATAGCACTCAATCCAGAAAACACATCCCCTCCCTCGCTATGAATATGAACCTGGATTGTAGGTGTATACCCGGGAAGCTCGATAGCCTTTTTGAGTAGATCGACTTCTAGCTTTTTAAACTCTTCTAGAAACGTTAGAATATTCTCGCGGTCGATAGCTCCATAGTAATAAATGTCACAACCAACCACGCGGACAATATCGTCACCGGAAGTCTCGTCTTCGCTGTCAGAGCTACTCATTGACTATACTACGCAGTTTCTTTTTAACTTTTGCAACTTCAGATGGTTTCATTTTGTTCCCGAGTGCGAGATGATTCATGATGTCAAAATCAAGAGGTGTCAGTTTATATTCGATTAAAGGATCTAGATCACCAGCGATTGCGTATTGACGTATGAGCCCCAACTCTTCCACACCCAGTTTCGTCATATGTCGCCCCTGGATATTTTTGAGTTTATTGTACCTCATTTTATAGTTACCGTATTTTGTCCACGTACTACCAGGTTGAATATTTTCAGGTTTCAACGGTTCTCCGAGGTTATACTTGGGTACGGCCATTCCAGTCGCCACGTAGTATGGCATGTAGTTCCATTCACCTTTATACATCACGGAATCGTATATGTCTGCAAGAGACAGGGATTCTGCGATGGGTACAATGTTCGAGTCTTTCGAATGCATGTAATTTCCGTGGATAACATCTACCACGTGACCGTGCTCATGGACAGTTTGGTTTGTGTCAAAACTCCCACTTTTGTAACACAAAATGTCAATTACTATATCTTTCGAAGTTTTAAAGACATCTTTCTCATCAGAAAAATTCATATAGTCATAAAAATTGCGTATATTCCCTCCACACTTATCGGCGGCGAAACGAGCTCTCGGATTCGCACACTCTAGAGAAAATATCTCATCCGCAGAACGTTTTGGTACGATGATGAGTTTGAAGTTCGGTAACATATGAATAGATGTGGACGTCACAACGACAGACCCTTTAGTGATTTTCTCGTTCGTGTCGGATATCTTGTCTATGATTTGTTTGTGACCATACACACTTGGATCGTATCCGTCTATGAGAATATGGTGTGACGTGTCCCCTATCAAGTTCAGAAAGGTACTCTTTTTTTGAAAGAGTTCAGAGTGTAACTCGATCGTGTTACTAGCGTTAAGTAAGCAGTCTACTATAAACGTCTTTCCAGAGCCAGTAGGACCGCATATGAACACATTCTCTCCTCGCGCCAGGAATTTTTCCAACAGGGAAATTTCCTTATCATGAAGCGTCGGCGGTCGCTCCTTTTTTTGTGGGATTATTTTAATGAAGGAGTCCATCACTGATGAGTTCACTGATCAAGCTTTAGATATTTTTTTGGAAAGTGATACACTTCAAACAAAGATCGTAGAACCAATCAAGAGAAAGGTTTTTCCTTATTTGATATGTATCGGTCTCTTTAATCTGATACTATTCCTAATGTTAGCTTATGTGGCTAGGAAAATTTCGATTCCTCGATGACTACTTCTAATTCCGAACTCGGAGTAGAGTCACCCGTTCGTATAGCTCCAAGTTCCTTTTTTAATTCATCACGCATTTCGTCTTCCGAAATAAACATATCGATAGGTTGAATATGCATAATCTCCGGTTTGAAAAATTCGGAATCGTCGGGGAACTGTTTCTCAAAGGCCTGAATGATGGCATAGGGAAGGGGTGGTGACTGTTCGATGAGTCTATCATACTCAGCTCTACACGTATCTATCATCGTAGAACCATCACAAGAACGTTCTTGGACGGGGAGAGAAAGCTCTAACCGAATTGTACGCGAAAGTTTACCGTATTGCAGTGACGCAACTCGACAACCTTCCATCAATTCGTTAATTTTTAAGAACTGCATGATGGTAGCGATAATACCAGCAATCAGATTAAGACCACCAATTATAGCCGGTGCAGCACCTTTCATACTGGGAGGAAATGATGACTGTGCGAAATTAGCCGTACCCGTGATCGTCGATAACACGATGACTGGTAAAGTAAAACGCATACTCTGCTTCTTGAATACAAGATACGCGTGATTATGCATGTATCTGTAGCAGGCCGAAGCTTCGCCCCATGTTTTCAAGATCTTTTCCTGTGAAGGGTGCCATACCCGCTTCACCTTGTCTTTGGGATGGGTCTTTTTCTTTTCTTTGTCCATACTAATAGAGATGAACATTATATTTTTCATTCACGTCCTTCTGTTCCTCGCGATGATAGTGATACCATTTACCGCGGATGAAGTGATTCTTTCTCTTTACTCACTTCTTATACCTTTCTTGTTTTTTCATTGGGCAACGAATGATGACACATGCGCTCTCACGGAGATTGAGATGAAGCTTACTGGTAATAGGAAAGAGGATACGTTTTTCGGACGATTAGTAGGACCGATTTATAAACTCGATAACACCACATCGGGTATCATCCCTAAGTTTTTGTTCCTCGGATTATGGTTGTTTGTACAGCATAAACTAAAGAGAATACCATACACAGAACGTGTTGACCTGTCGGGAATCTTTTCTAAGTTATATAAATGAAGAAAGGAAAGACTAATACTCCCGCGTTATTAATAATGCTGGTACTCGTCGCCATTATTTTTTATCTCATCACGCGGTTACAAGATCCTAAGATTGTCAAGGTACCCGTACCGACACCCATGGTTCCCCCGCGTCCGATCACGAGTATTCGTCGATCACCCGAATACAGAGATCCCCCGATTAAAGTGTACAAACCCGGCGACGTACAACAAATGGGCGTTCTTATAGGTGAGAATGAGGAGACTCTTCCCTTATATGGAAAAGAAGTGAGAGGTCGTCGGGATCAGTATCATTATTACACATCAACTCCTGGAGATCAGATTTACTCTATACCAGTGACAGTTGGTGATCGTGACTGCATGGAAGATTTAGGATGTAGGGAATTATACGGAAATGAATCTGTGAACGTCTTGGGTAAGGCGGCTCCTTATCAGGCTAAGCTTTATAGGACTGATCACTTTTTTTAATATTGGCGTATATAAATGGTTGACATAAGAACAAAAGCCAAGAAAAAAGGTATCCGTTTAACGAAGGACAGCCAAGGTAAACGCGTGAAAAAGACGAATGAAGCTTTACGAAAAGAGATTAACTTACGCGATTTAGCTGCAATGAAAAATCGCGTAACTCAAGCTGCCGCTACTATGCGCACGTGTCGTCAACTCGTTAAGAATCGATGCACGTGTAGCACGAAGAAAATGAGTCCAGTACGCACCCCTCCTCTTCGGCGTATGCCGATAACTCGTCCAATTCTCATCAGACGCCCCGTGTTGCCCAGAAACATGTTGACACAACTTCAAAAGAATTTGAATCGCCGTGGTCTTAGACAAATCGCAAACCGAAACGCGAAGACATCAATCGCTTAGCTCCGATCATACTCGGTTTAGACCACAAAAGCCACCTAGACCAGAACCCAGCCGTTTTTAAACCGGCTTTAGACCACGTTTCACCCATACGTCCATGGCGCGCGAGATATCTTTTCATACGCGATGGATCTTTATGAATCGTATAATCCGAATAACCCGCACCCCCAAAATCCACGTGTGAACCATCTTCGAAAGTAACCCTGTATTTCTTCTCGGGATTAGGACTCTTTCTGAGTGTTACCTTCATTATTATACGTGAAGAAAATTTTGTGTTTTCTTTTCGTATATATACTATATGTCCACGTACGTTTGGATATTCGTCGCACTTTGGGTAGCATTCATTTTATTTGCTAGCTCTATACGCGATCCTCCCGGTAAGTATGATTACCCTCCGATACCTGTAGAAAAGCTCGACGTGTATACGACACCCATAGACATCAAGAAAGAGCGCGCGCGACAGGAAGAAGCAAAAAAACCGAAGAAACCCGAATACACTTTCAGTCCAGAATCATCTAATCACTTTGCCACTTTTTAGTCTAGGAAATGTTATAGTTATTTAAATGTTAAATGTGCTGTGAGTATGGCAAGTAAAATAATAACGACCGCAATTTCTTCGTCATTAGGTATAGGACTTCTCTTAGCCCATCCAACTGTAAAAAATACGGATAGAAACACTCCAACGCCCCTGAGGATGGCTTCTTGATATTTATTCATTTATATATACAAATATTAATTATATATTTCCATCTACACCGTCGTAAGATATTTTACATTAGATTTCTTTAAATGTTCGTAATAGATAAATGACAAATTGGTTGGGATCAGTACAAATGGGTATAATAGGCTCAAGTCTATTAGGTCTAGCTGTTTTGGGTTCTATTGTAAATATGTTTAATCCCCATCCAGAGATGACCCGCACTCCTTCCATGCCTTTAATAGCCGGTGAGCCGATTTATGAAGAAGAGTCAGACTCAGAAGCGGATGAAGCAATAGATTTGGCACTTAAACACAGGGAAAAACACCCTACACTCGTTAATGGTCCAAGTGATTATTTCAAAAAAGATTCAAACCCGACCCCGCGTATAAAATTTATAAACCTAACGGATGCACGAGTCAAATTCATTATACACCCCGTTACATGGACAAATTGGTTCTTGAAAAACTGTAAGTGTGTGGTACCCACCCCTGTCGGTAGTGTAGGTATTGAAGGGGATATAGTAAAAGAAGAAGAGAAAGATAAGGAATGTCGATTAGCGCCGAGATCCAAAACTGGGAAGCGTCTACCCGATATATGTGAATTTGCTTTGCCGAGTAAAAAGGTTTATGTGTCGTTGTACATTGACAGGGCACCTGTGTTTGTGGACCGAGAAATGAAAGCGTACGACACTTTTATATGTAGAGGTCACATCGTTGATCGTGGTCGTAGAGGCAGCGTCGCACATATTATGTGATTTAAACAATAACCACCCCTTGTAAATAGAATGGATCAAGAAATAACGAATCTCATTAACCAGCTCCACGATCTTCGTGAAGATTGGCACATGATCGAAGATGAACACAAGATACATTTGGAGGATATTCGACAGGTCTCCCGAGAGGCACAGGCTTTGAAAGTGATGCTTGGTCTCTCGTGGGTTATCAATGGCTTCGTCGCGTGGTTTTTTATGGACACATTATCGACCGTGACAGTTGAACCTACAGTTATGTTTAATCATACATAAAGAGCACGTACTACATAAATATAAATGAACAAGAAGAAGGATGACATCGGTCCCAGGCTTTCTTTTGCCGAACTTGAAAAATTCCGTGCAGAGTCCCGAAATGCCGCAATGACCAAGGCTCTTCAGGGAGAAAAAGTTCGATACAAGTCTTCCAGTGATCCTGAAAAGTTCAAAGCGTTTCTCGAGAAGCGCCTTGAATTATGGGATTCTCTTAAATCGAACGTGGTCGATAACGGACGATTGAAGAAAGGTTTTACAAATAGATACTTTGAGAAGATGTACGAGAAGACCAAGGAGATCATAGAGAATCTACCCTGTTAAGTTCGTCACCTTGATAGGACATATCCTTACTTTTCCTTTTCTGCGTTATATTCGAAAAAGCCCCTAACCACTTATTAACAGCTCGTTTTGAAGCGATAACAGAATTTGTTTCATCGTTCACAACGATACTGAGACCATTACACACATCTGGTTTATTAGGTTTATCTGGAAACTGATGTTGGAACGCCTGTATAGAAACAGATGGAATATCCGGCGCCTCATCCAGTAATCGATCGTATTCCTCCCTACATTTCATCATGAATTCTACTACTGGGACTCTATGTTGTACATCCAATGATAACTCCATATCTATATTCCTATAGAACTTAGACCATTGTACACACATAGCGGAATGTGCCTCTGATAAGCTTAAAGCCTGACTAAATTTGGATATACTCGTAAGAATACCCGCCAACACGTTAAGAAATGCAAAGAAGTACTGGATAATCATAATACGAGTCTTAGTCTCATTACTTACTCCATCGTTACCACTCGGATTTAATACCGCGAAACCACCAACTCCCGTGATAGAGGCTATCACGATAGACGGATACGCTAGCCAGTCATTCTGTTTTTTATAAAAAAGTCGAGAATGATTATGCAGCCATCGATACCCCGCACCCTTTTCAGCCCAGCGAACTAATAGTTTTTCTTGTTTATCGCACCACAAACAATTCACAGGTTCATCTAGTGTTGTTTTTTCAGACATGGCCTGTACTTATGTTACACTCAGATTATTCTGAAATTCTTGAGCAGTTGATCGCGCCAATTTATCAACTAGTTCGTTCTGATAATTTCCATTGTGTGCTTTTACCCAACGCCATTCTACAATTTTTATAGACTGAACCGTTGTATCCAATGTTTTCCATAATTCTTTGTTTTTTACTTGGGATCCAGATGCTGTGATCCATCCATTACGTTTCCAGTTTTTAATCCATGAAGTGATACCATTCTTTGTATAATTGCTATCTGTAAAAATACGTACTTCGTCGATACCACGCTTTTTGCATTCTTGTAAACCCTTAATGATTGCAGTCATCTCCATAACATTATTCGTCGTCTCACGAGATCCTCCAGTTAATCTGAAATCGGATGATATCACACCCCATCCTCCAGGCCCAGGATTGCCCAAACAACTTCCATCCGTATAGATCTCAAACATACTATTATTTAGCGTCTATCTTTTATATTGTTAGGAATAGGAGGATATTCCGATGCCTTCTTAGGTGTTTTACAAATCGTATCTCCGCAATGATCTCGATTTTGATACACAGAATTTATAGACGCCGACATTTCACCACAATTCTTGAGTGACCATCGACCAAGCATTGGTTTTTCTACTCTTAACAAGATATCAAAGATTTTTTTAATCATAGGTTATATATACGTTTTTCTTTTAAACTTCAATAAGTGTATGTTGTCCAAAATAGTTGCGTTGCGCCATGAGAAAAGCCATAGACGTTTTATGTTGGTGGATAAAATCATACTGGTTAATCGCAGCGTGAACAGCTGGACATGGAACACCCGCGGTCATACAATGTAAAGCAAAAATGCGTGCATCTAGAATATGCTTGTCCATAATCGTATGTAGGTCACCCCCGATGAGCGGGCATTCGATGATAGTACCTCTCGACCATGCGTTTACTACATCTACTCTTGAGACATTTCTTGTATCCATAAGACTATATCCCTCTAAAAGTGAGGCGGCAAACGTAAATCGCAGTGTGTTCATAGCGATTGAAGGTTTAAATGAAGCAGTCACATTTTGTGTCGTACGAACGGATTTGACATATTTACTCGTGATTCTAGTGTTCACCGCAGAGTTAATTACGGGTGTAGGGATTTCATATTCCAAACCAATTTGAGAGCACCAGAGTCCCGTACTGTTCATCTCGGCAGTGTCGGAGATCTTCTTCAAATCATAATTCTCAAGCACTTTCAGCGCAGATCGCACGATATATCCATCCATATCAGTACCGATAGCCTGCTCCAAACTCTTCTGCATACGAACTTCGTCGTGGTCACAATAGGCGTATAGATCAGCCACAGCTTGCAGCATACCATATTCAACCCCGTTATGAACCATCTTTGTAAAATGTCCAATTCCATAGTCTTCACCCATGTAGGTATGTCTCTTAGCAATTTTAGACAAGAATGACTTGTTCATCTCGTAAGCATGCTTGGTACCCCCTAGCATGAAAGCGGGCCCCTGACGAGCACCTTCGGCTCCACCAGAAAGCCCTGTACCCAAATAGTTTACCTTGTGGGCCTTGCATCTAGACCCCCGAGTTCTCGATACTCTGTAATGTTCGTTTGAACAATCTATGATCGTATCACTGGGTTTCATATGTTTAAGCAAAACCCTAACAGTATCGTCGGTCGCCTGGCCATGGGGAAGAGCTGTGAAAATGACACGTGGCCACTTCATAGCATCTACCATCTTATCGATCGAATCATGACCATATACATTTTCGGATTGTTCTTCGAGTGCAACAACTTTAGAATGTGTCTTGTTAAATACGTGCAACTTCTCCTTCTCTTGAATGTTCAGAGCAAGATTTTTTCCGATAGAACCCAATCCGATTACGCCGATAGAACTCGTCATCGTAATCTATAATGTACGGATTTATTTAAGTTGCTTAAAACTTATTTCATCATATAAGATAGATGCGTCCTGTAATGAGCTTATCTGTACCGCGTATTTTCCGCGCACCGAATATTAAGGTGGAGAATTCGGAGCAGCCGGAATATAAACCTAGATCGTATAGTCAGTTTATCAAAGGTCTCGAGAAGAAGGAACTTCCACAGGTACTCGTACGACCCGCGAAGAATCAAGCCGTCTTCATGGAAGAGAATGGAGATTATGGTGACGTGGCCATCGTCCAATCTGAGATGTTCTGGGAGAAACTCCTTGAAAGTGGTGCAAATGTAAACATAGACACCGCACAACCACAGAATCTCGCTGAAAATGTTATCGTGGGGTTTTTTCTCTTGTACGCATTCGCCATGTTTCGCGCTTTTTTTGGAAGTAGGGAAGGTGGGGGGATGGGTATGCCCAATCCGTTTCTTAAATCGGCAGACTTCGCTATGGAAGAGAATGTAGAGACGCGATTCACCGACGTTGAAGGTATCGACTCTGCAAAGTATGAACTGGAAGAGATCGTCGACTTTCTCAAGAATCCACTGCGATATTCGGGTAGTGGAGCTAAGATTCCCCGTGGCGCTCTTCTTTCGGGATCACCCGGAACCGGTAAAACACTTCTCGCTCGAGCTATCGCGGGTGAATCGAGCGTTCCTTTCATTCAGTGTTCGGCAGCGAGCTTTGTTGAAATGTTCGTAGGTGTAGGCGCTAAGCGTGTACGAGAACTATTTGAACAGGCACGAGAGAATCAGCCGTGTATCGTTTTCATTGACGAGATTGATGCTGTGGGTAAAAAGCGTGCAGCTGGTCCCATGCCCGGTAACGATGAACGTGAGCAGACGATCAACCAACTTCTTACTGAGATGGATGGATTTGATGAAAATACGGGTATTGTCGTCATCGCAGCTACTAACAGGAGCGACATTCTAGATGAAGCTCTTCTTCGCCCAGGTAGGTTCGACCGTAAGATTCAAGTCGCTTTGCCTAGTGTCAGGGGTCGTAAGAAGATTCTCCAAGTTCACGCTCGAGGTAAGAAGCTCGACAAGAACGTAAGCCTTGGAAATCTCGCGAGACAAACCACGGGGTTTTCGGGTGCTGAACTCGCCAACCTGTTAAACGAGTGTGCTATTCGTGCCGTGAGAGATGGAGATGGTACTATCACCGAGGCTATCGTGGATGATGTGTATCAGAGACTGATCATAGGGGCAAAGGGTGATACGGTTTTCATTGGTCACAAGAAGGATGTTATCGCTTTCCACGAAGCGGGACATGCAATCACGGGTGCAGTCATTCCCGGATACGATCGTGTGCGTAAAGTTTCCATCATTCCTAGAGGTGCAGCCGGTGGTGTGACCTTCTTCCAGCCTTCGGAAGAGGATGCGGAATCGGCTCTATACACGAAGCGGTATCTTAAGAACCAGATGATTGTGGCTCTAGGTGGGCGTGCAGCCGAAGAGCTCATCTTTGGACCTGATAATATCACCACGGGTGCCTCTTCTGACTATGCACAAGTGTATAAGATCGCCCGGGAAATGGTCACCACGTATGGTCTAGGCGAAAACAACTTCGATTACCGAAACCTATCACCCGCGGCTTCCCTGATTATCGATAAGGAGATTAACGATCTCGTGGACGAGTGTTACAAGCGCTCGAAAGAACTCCTGTCTATTAACATGCTTGAACTTAAACAACTGAAAAATAAGCTTATCGAAGATGAACTTGTAGATGGGTCATGGGTGTATGAACTGTTTGGGGGTGATATTTCTTGTAACAATGTAGACGCATGGGACGATGAAAATGTTTCGTGTACGTTCGATTGAATCAGACCAAAAAAAAAGCGTTACAAAACCGAGGGGAGTCAAAAAAGTAAAGAACCTTCATTTTTAAAAGGTGTGTACGAACAACTTTTAAAAGTGAATTTTTTGATATTTTGCAAATACTTCGTATGAGTATTTAGTTGGAGAACGCGAGACCACCCATACCGGACTGGATGCGGAGGACGTTGTAGTTCACGGCGAACATGTTAAGGTTCGTCGCGACGGCACCAGCCTTGGTCTTGATCGCGACCTGAGCGTTATCGATGCGCGAGAAGTTGCACGTGCCGGTCGGCTGGTGCTCCTCGGGCTTGAGCGCGAAGGAGTACGAGTACACACCGGGCACGGGGGAGCCAGTGTGGTGCTGGAAGGGTTGGACGGAGTTGAAGTACTTGCCGGACTGCTCCTTGAAGCGGTCCTGACCGTTGAGCACAAGCTTGAAGGTGTCGACGGGGCCGGTAGCCTCCTCAGTCCAGACAGAAGTCGTGCCGTCGGCGGCCTTGTCCTGCACAAGCAGGGGAGCGCCAGAGAGGGCGGTGGGGATAGCGGTGGCGGTGGACACCGCGAGCTGAGAGCCAACGTCGGTGGTCACGACCTCATCGGTGGAGGTAAAGTTCCAAAGGTTGGCACGAGACACGGAACCACGGTCGGCGCAGAAGACGAGCTCCTTGACGGGGTGGTTGTAGGAGAGACGGATCTGCTTGGTCTGACCAGCGACAGCCATGGCATCGGTGCCGGTGTGCTGGACCTGCTCGATGAGGTACTCGTGACCCTTCTGGGCGAAGCGGCGACGCTCCTCGGTGTCGAGGTAGATGTAGTTGGCGTACACCTTGAAGGTGGAGCCGTCGGTGTACTGGTCGAACTCGGCGGAGAGGTCGAAGTCGAGACGAACCTCGTGGTACTGCAGCGCGATGAGCGGCAGAGCGAGACCCGGGTTACGGTTGAAGAAGAAAATCAGAGGAAGGAACATCTGACCGGCGTCAACCGCGGGGGTGGTCATCTTACCCCAAGTGGCCTTCTTGGACTCATCGAGGTAAAGCTCGGAGTACAGACGCCACCAGCGCTGGTAGTGCTTGTCGATGCGCTGACCACCAATGGAAAGCTCAACATCCTTGATAGCACGCTCGGCGGCCCAGCAGTCATCATCGACATCACCAGAAGTCTTGATAACCGTGCCCTTAGCCTTGAGCTCGACGTACATGTCGGAAACGAGATCACCGTTACGGGCGATCGTCACGGAAACGCGGCCGGAGTCAGAGGCAGTACCGTTCACGGTCTGCTCGATGTTCTCCATAGCGAAGTTAGTGTGGCGCTTGTAAACCGCCTGGAAGAAAGTAACCTTGGGGTTACCAGTGAGGTAGACATCCTGAGCACCATAGGCAACGAGCTGCATTAAACCGCCCGCCATTTTGAAAGTTGTTGTACTATAAGCAGAGAAAATAATTTTGGGTAAAGTGCGAAATTTCGCACTCGATTTTTCCTGAATCTACCATAAATGTCTACACATCCTGAGACGATCAAGTCCGAGACTGAGACCGAATCGGAATCCGATTCCGAAATTTTGCCCGACCAGGAGGTCGAGGGGGTCGACCTCACCGAGTACGATCCCGAAGACTTTCCCGAAGATGATGACGATTTCTCCCCTATGGAAAATTTACTCGGTCAGACCCTCACAACCCCCGATGGTGATACCGTCTGTACAGCTCTAGTCTACATTGGACAGCAGATGGAAATTCAGAACAAAATTTTGATCAAACTTCTCAACACCCTTCAGAAGAAAAATGAGGCTTAGAAAAATGAATCCTAATATTATAAATGCAGGGTCCGATACATTCCATTGACGACACATGCAATTTTCATGATCATAATAGCACTTTCTGGACTGAGAATATTATGAATATGGATATAGATCAGCTGATGAAAATTATTATTCAGCCTTCCGAGAAGAAACTGAGAATCAACGACAAGCTTACCGCAGCCGAGTCTCTTCATATAGGTTTTGACCTATTTTTCGACCCTTCACAACCTAAGGATAAGGGTCTTCCCACATCTATCGATATTGGTGAAGTCGAACGTGTTCGTACTTTCATGATCGAACGTCTTTGCGATGCATATCATCGCGCACGTACTCTCGAAAAAGATACCGAGTGTGACTTCGACGATGACGACATCAAAGAAGTTACCCTGGCGACTCGGATTAACCGAATGATCGATCGTGTACAGGACGCTTGGAGACTTACGTTTAGCGTTTTCCGTATCCACGACTTCTCTAACAATCCTAATGCCGTTCCGGTAGACCCGGAATCTGACCCGTCTATTTTCAGAGCGTCAACGATTAAGGACGTCCAAGAGTTGAAGCCTTTCCAGCAGGCGATGTTACAGGTACTTAAAGATCTATACGATCGACAGATTAAGAGATACAAAGATCATTGTTGTAGAGAAATCAAAACAAAAGATGGTGCAAGCACTCGAGCATGGGAAGTTTTTGAAAGTATTCAAGATTACGTGTATTCAGTTGGCAAAAAGGAGCAGTTTTACGACTTATGGAAAAATATGACTATGAGTCCTTCTACACATAGTGATCTTATTCGTCACCTTTCTAAAACGAAGGATATGCAGTTTCCGGAGATTAAAAAGCATCGTCAGGTTTGGTCGTTTACAAACGGTATCTTCATTGGCAAGGAACTCGTACCTGACAAATCTACGGAAGAAGAGAAATTTTACAGGGCCGTTTTTTACCCGTACTCATCCAAAGAATTTAAGACACTCGATCGAACTATTGTCAGTTGTAAATACTTCAACCAGGAGTTTAACAACTACAATGACGTTGACTGGAGGGACATTCCCACACCTAACTTTGATAGAATCCTCACATATCAAAAGTTCGATAAGGATGTGATCGAGTGGATGTATATCTTGTGTGGGCGTTTGTGTTTCGATGTGAACGAGATTGATAAGTGGCAGTGTATTCCATTCCTTAAGGGTGTGGCTCAGTCTGGTAAATCTACCATCATTACGAAGGTGTGTCGTAAGTTCTATACACCCGATGATGTGCGAACACTCTCGAACAATGTTGAGAGGAAATTTGGTCTGTCATCCATTTACGATTCGTACATGTTTATCGCGCCAGAGATAAAGGGTGATTTGGCACTTGAACAGGCAGAGTTTCAGTCTGTCGTTTCTGGTGAAGACGTTTCTATCGCTGTGAAGCATGAGAAGGCCAAGACGTTCGTGTGGAAGTCACCGGGTATTCTGGGTGGTAATGAGATTCCTGGATGGAGAGATAATTCCGGTAGCGTTTTGCGACGTCTCATTACGGTTGATTTTAGGAAGAAAGTTAAGGAAGCCGATCCTACACTGGAAGATCGACTCGAAGAGGAACTTCCGAACATTCTGCAAAAGTGTGTGCGTGCGTATCTCGAGAAGGCACAAGCGCATAAGAACGACGCCATTTGGAACATTCTCCCTCCATACTTCGAAAAGGTGAAGACACAGGTCGCAGCGTCTGTGAGTCCCTTATTGAGTTTCATGGAGTCGCCCCATATCGAATATGGCGAAGACAAGAAGTGCCCACTGTCTTTCTTCAAGGACGAGTTTGCCGCATACTGTATAAAGGAAGGTAAATCGAGAACGATCAACTCCGACATTTGGGCCGGCCCCTTCGGGGAGCGTGGTATTAGTGTAGAAAAATTGGGTGATAGTGATTCTACGGAGTATACGAGATGTGGTATCACACAGCAACAACCTAAAAAGGGTACAGAACATAGGAACTCTATGTGGGTTATCGGTCTCGATGTGGTTAACGTAACCCCACAAGAAGTAGCACCACAGCAGCAGGTGTATACAGAGTCTTCAATCTCTACACAGACGATGGTCGATACTGATGGACAAGAATTAGACGATTAAAATGTTTACTTAATATATGGGTTTATTCAACGAGTTTGAAAAAAATAATAATTCGTCGCCTACCACCCAAAACCTGATACGGCAGGCACCTTATCTCACAAACCGCGAAAAAAACAGTCTACACGCCAATGCGACTCGACTGAAGCAAAACAATATACAAGCACGAATACAGAGAATGGTCGGTAACAAGTTAAAGGCTGCCAATCTCTCGAACATGAAGATATCACCTCTTCAATTGGGCGTCTTTAATGGTATTGTTAACGTAGATGCCAAAGCTGGTAATTACGCCGTAAACGTCACGGAAATTCTTTATAAAAAGCCTATTAAAAGACGTCCCATCGCAAGTGGTTCTGACTTTGAAATTGAAGTGAGCGCGATTAAACTGTTATACGGTCGTATGCAAATAGGCGCTAAGCACACGTTTACGGTTGCACCCAACAAGAATGCTAAAAATAGACATAAATACTTTGTCGCTCAAATCGACGGCTTCACGTACCTAAGGGGTAAGAAGCAAAAGTTACTCGTGAAGATATACGCCAACGGAAAGATGCAAGTCGCCGGTGGTATCATCGACAACAACTCGAGGCAGCCGGAGATGATCCGTAAGTTTATCGTGGATAACTATGCGTCGAAGTATACGTTTTTATACAACCCCATTCGTTATTATGCACTGGTGGGTACGTTTCAAGTCCAGGGTGCTATTAATCTCACTAAGGTTGCACAGGCTTTCGCCAAGTCTCGTAACGTGAACTACGAGCCCGAGCTTAGACCTGCGCTAAAGATGACGTACTACGGCAACAATTTCCAACTTTTTACTTCTGGTAAGATACAGATTTTAGGTGCTAAGACTGTTAAGAGCTTACACGACGCCTACAACCCTATAGGGTATGATCTCGTGAAAACCATGTGGATTATGGGTATGATAAAACCGAGTGCGAACATGCCCACGGTGGTCGTCAAGAAAACGACTCGTCCGAAGAACAAGGCTGCCACGCTTACCAATAAGAATACCAACATCAAGTATCTTAACGGTCAGAATGCTATAAAGGTGGGTCCTCGTAAGTGTCTCACTGTCGCTCGTCCGAAGCTCGTCGCAGTTGCGGAAAGGATGGGTATTGTTGACATCACGAGTAAGACTACAAAGCCTGCTATTTGCGAAAAGATTAAGGAGCGTGCGTTCGGTACGTTCAAGGTTGGGACCAAACCCTGTCGCGCGTACAAGAAAGATGAACTCGTGCAAATAGCTATAGCTCGAGGTGTTAATGTGGACGACAGTGATACCGTGGATACACTGTGCGAGAAACTCCAAATGCCCAAGGTCACATCTCCTAAAAGGAGAGGTAGAAAACCTAAAGTGGTAACACCCGCTTCGAGGACTGCGAATATCGCGAAGAAGTTAGACAAGCGTCGTCTCACTAATAAGTCTATCAGGGAAGATATCAAGGAATTATACGGTAAGCGCTGGCTGAAGAAGTATAAGAACGTGATGCCCTCTTTAAATTCTGACGTCGCGGATATGAAAAAGGTCATCAACGCTCTTAGTCTCAAAAAGAATAAGAAGAATGGATTACCATTCAAGACCAATGTGAACAAAGTCAAGCGTGACACGGTGCGTACATGGAAGTTCCAGAGGCAGAAACAGTTGAATAACAAATTGAACAATCTCAACAACAACCTTGCCGCCGAGCTCGAGGAAGCGATGAACGTAGTCACACCGTCGCCTAAGAAGAACTCGTCTAAGGGACTCAATCGGTTCCCTAAGGGTACGAAGGTGGAACAATTATAAAGAATAATTGACATATAAGAATATGGACGATAGCAGACAACTCTTTGTTGATCATGTCAAAACATTATATAGACACGACGAGTTTCGCGTAGATGAGGAAAACCCTCGATGGGGTAAACGTATACGCGAAACATTACTCGATAGTATTTTTTATACTATTTGTGCATACATTCGCAAGGAACGAGACGAAGATAAAGACTGGGGAATGGGTACACTAGAACGTGAGTTTCTGTGTTCATGGGAATTTCTAGAAGCGGAAGACGGACAAAAATGGATAGACGAAAATAGGGAAAAACTAGATGATACGTGGCTAGTTATCTACATATTCGATAATATTCCTAGACTAACACCCGGTCCACATCGACGCGCTTTGTTGAACATGCTTAACATCTTATATTTTGAATTATAACTTTATGGGGTTCGGCTATTTGTTTTAAGAGTTTTACGTGATACTCGAAGTCGTATGGTTTAAACTTCTCCTTAATTTCATCGGATAAAACGTACCCCTGGTTTCTCCGTGAAACGCCGGTACATACCGCCATACGAACCAAACGCACAAATTGATCCTCCAACATGATAAACTCCTTCAATTGCTCGGGATGCATACCATCGTATTTCATTTTTTCGTACGTACGCTTCGAAGCGCCTGCGGAAACATGAAAAAACTTGGTTTTATACCCAAGTACACCCACCTCCTCACCCTGATTTTGACTCGCGTTATGTAGTACGATGAATAATGCAACGAGAAGCAAGAACGCTATCATCTGTTAGTACCCAACATATTAAATACATCGTTAATCTTATGGATGACTTTGAATAGGTCATTCTTCGTGTCGCATGAGGTAGCGTCGATCACCTCAAATTCCACCTGGTACGACATGGGGTCTTCTGAATCCATATCATGATTATCACCGGATACGATCGTCATGTCGATAGACACATTCTTACGAATAAAAGAAACGCGCTTCTTGGTCTTCTTCTTGTCCATATCGCGATCGGTGTCTTCGGGGAGCGGGATCTCTTTGGAAATACTGAAACGGATGTCGAAAGGTACGTTTCCCAGATGCTTCAGATCGTGGTTCTTGATTCGATCTTTCTGAACGATAACTTCATCGCCAGTGGCGGAGTCAACGGAAATGCGTACGCCATCGCTGCTGCGGTAAAATACTTCCTCTTCGGATGCGATAATACGATCCCAACCCAGGTACTTAGAAAGGCCTCGCATGATGTGATCGTGGGTAGATTTGCCAATGTTCGTGTCAAACATGGTACCATTGAACTTTCCGAGACGAAACTCTAACTCGATATATTCTTCATCTTTGTATTGGGCAACAAGAGGAAAAACAGTGTCGGTAAGGGAATGAATGTTCATTTTTTACAGTCTTATTTTGTTTGAAATCTTTAAATTACTTAGGTGTGATTAATCAAGCTCTTCGATTTCGGGTCCGGGTCCAGGTCCGGTAGATGTCTTGGGCTCTGTATCAGTCTTCGGTTTGGAAATAATGGGATCAACAAAGTCTCTAAACTCTTTCTGCATGTGTTCAATTTCGTCGAGTTCCGCGGATCTGTTATTATCTATCCATGAGATGGTCTCGGTGACCTTATCTTCAACAGCCTTCTTGTCATCGTCGCTCAGTTGGTCAATCATATTCTTTACACCGAAGACGTTCGCTTCGAATGCGTTAATAGCTTCGACCTTCTTGCGATACTTGTCATCTTCTTCCTTGTATTTCTCGGCATCGTTTACCATACGTTCAATGTCATCCTTGGAGAGACGTCCCTTATCGTTCGTAATCACGATCTTCTCTGACTTTCCGGATGCCTTGTCTTCGGCACTCACGTTAAGAATTCCGTTCGCATCAATGTCGAATGTCACGGTAATTTGTGGGATACCTCGGGGTGCGGGGGTGATACCGTTCAAATCAAACTTTCCTAGAAGGTGGTTATCGACCGCACGCGCGCGTTCACCTTCGTATACCTGAACATGGACCGAAGGTTGGTTATCGGAATACGTGGAAAAAACCTGTTCCTTCTTCGTAGGAATGGTGGTATTCCTGTCAACGAGATTTGTCATCACTCCTCCAGCGGTTTCGATGCCCATAGATACCGGCGTCACATCGAGAAGCAGTAGATCTTGTACAGTACTATCAGTCACTCCCGATAGAATGGCGGCTTGCACAGCTGCACCATACGCGACCGCTTCATCAGGGTTGATAGACTTATTGAGTTCTTTACCGTTAAAATAATCAGACAGCATCTGTTGAATCCTGGGAATGCGCGTAGATCCACCAACGAGAACAATCTCCTGAACCTTCGACTTATCCATCTTCGCATCCCTGATGACCTTTTCCACTGGTTCCATACACTTTCTAAATAGGTCCGCGTTCAACTCTTCGAAACGTGCACGTGTAATAGATGTATAAAAATCAATACCCTCGTAAAGCGAATCAATCTCGATCGCCGATTGAGTCGTGGAAGACAGCGTTCGCTTGGCGCGTTCACACGCAGTTCTCAAACGACGTAGGGCTCTCGGGTTATCAGAGATATCCTTCTTGTGTTTACGTTTGAAATCTTGTGACAGGTGTTGAAGTAGACGCGCGTCGAAATCTTCACCGCCTAGGTGAGTATCACCCGCCGTAGCCTTCACTTCAAAAATACCACCTTCAATGTTAAGGAGGGACACGTCAAACGTGCCACCACCGAGATCAAAAATCAGTACATTTTTATCCTCATCCTTGTTCTTGTCCAAACCATAAGCAATAGCGGCAGCAGTAGGCTCGTTGATGATACGAAGACAATTCAAACCCGCAATAGCCGCAGCATCTTTCGTAGCCTGTCTTTGAGAATCGTTAAAATATGCGGGAACAGTAACCACCGCATCCTTCACACCCGTTCCAATATACATCTCGGCGATTTCCTTCATCTTGGTAAGCACCATAGACGAAATTTCTTCAGGTTCAAATCGCTTAGTCTCTCCTTTGAAATCAACTTCGATAGAAGGTTTATCCGCCGTTCCCGGAACTACACTGAAAGGCCAACCTTTAATATCTTCTTGAACCTTCGATTCTGAAAACTTACGACCAATGAGTCGCTTCGCGTCAAAAACAGTATTTTTAGGGTTCATAGCAGTCTGATTTTTCGCAGCATCCCCTATGAGACGTTCGGAATCAGTAAACGCCACGTACGAGGGGGTCGTTCTATTTCCCTGATCATTCGCAATAATTTCAACCCTATCATTTTGCCAAACACCAACGCACGAATACGTCGTTCCAAGATCGATACCAATAGCTTTAGACATTTTTGTGTTAATAGTACGCGTCAAATCTCTAATTAAAGTTTTCTTTCGAGGTAGGGGTATGAGAGGTCTCATAAATGAGGGAACATCGTGCTATTTTAATACCGCTATACAATGCCTGTTTAACCTTCCACAAGTTTCGAATTATTTCTTAAGAAACTCGTACAAGGGTGAAGGAGCATGTATGTTTACCACACTTTTTCAGATATTTGTTCAGAAATATTGGTCAAACGATAAGACACCACTCAATTTGGAATCACTCTTGTTCGCGTTTCAAAGAAAGTTTCCACGTTTTAAGACTGATGAACAACACGACGTACAAGAAGCTATACTATGCATCATAGATATTCTCGAGCAGCATCAGCCTATAGTTAAAGAGTGGTTTTACGGTAAAAAGATTCAAGAGACAATTTGGCCTACCGGGAAATCAGTGAATGAAGAGGACTTTAGCATTCATTTAATGACTTCTAAGGGATCGGATATAGGACAGATGCTTCAAGCGAGTACGAATTGGAATGTTCTAGAAGATTTCGTGGATACGGAAGGAGTGAAACATAACGCAGCGTCTACGCGTATGTTGTTTTCTAAGCTACCACCCGTGCTCATGTTATCGTTCGACATCAAAAATCACATTAAAATTATTCATGAACTAATTCTCGACGGTCACGTCTATAAACTTACTTCATGTGCTATGCACGTAGGTCATCAACACGACGGACACTATGTGAGTTTTGCGAGGCAGCGAAATCGTTGGTTCTTTTTGAATGATGAATTCGTGAGAGAACAATCCCCACCCGAAATGGGAAGTTATTACTTTATGGTTTACAGTCTAGAAAGTCAGCCATAGCGATATCCTCCCGAATATTCACGAGCGTTCTGTAAAAAGTTCTCCGACTGTTCGGAAACGTTTTATCATGACGAGGCATGATGGGTTTCCACCACATGGGAGAATCCTGGAACATATATTGACACTCGATAATCGCATCCTCCTTCATCCACTCACGGGCCTTGTGGGGAACCCAGTCATCCAAAATCTCTGATTCGTATACCAATTTACCCCTTTCTTGTACGTACAATTTCCACGTGTCACCCTTTCTCTTCACTTGGAAGTCAATCGTGTTTTTGTCTCGAGGCTTCCATTTGAACATGGTTTCATGAGTACCAGTCTTCACCGTATCGTTGATAGGTGTGAAAATAAGACCATCGATTTCCTGTTGCACCGTCGGGAGGTACTTATCCATAAACTCTTCAAAATCGGACATCAAGTGGAAGGTTTTCAAGGCCAGTTTCACGGGGTCATACTTGAGACTCGTGAGCATCTTTTTAAATTTTTCCATATGATCGAGACGAGTGAGAAAATCCCGATCTCCGATGACATTCCCACAGTTCATGAGCATGTCATACATCATAAAGGTATCACCGTACATCTCACCTTCGACGATCGTACCATCATACACGAGTTTCCTAAAGTTCAATGGACAATCGAACATCTCCAACGCACGGTTTACAAAGATCGTCTTCTTCTTGTTGTCAAACATGAACGCGAGCATCATGAAACGAATTCCGTCAGTCTTTTCACATACGACATACGGATTGGTCCGCAGAGTGTCAAAATGACGATATTCGATGGAGATTGGCTGACTGCCTGGAAAGATACCTTTACCTTTCGTACCCCAGTAATGCTCCATGAAATCGAGCGTGTATTTGTAAAGGGGATCTTCACGCTTTACAGATAAACGTTGCATTATACGTATGTTTTTAGTTTAATCTTTAATTAGCTTTAACGCCAGCAGAGTTGACGATGTTTCCGATACACTCGTGAGGGTAGGTGAATGTGAGGCGGGCACCGGTAAATGCGACAACCTTGAGTCCCCTTTCTTTAAAATTTTCAAACATCGTCTCTGACTTAGGACTGATTTTCAATTTTCCAGTCCTGCGACATTTGAGGCGTTTGATAACTGGCTTACAAATCATAAACCACGCTCGCGCAGAACTTGAAATCACCGCGTAAATAGGTTCTTCTGAAACGGGATCTCCAATCACTGTGTCAAAACTAAGACCCATCTGATGCGTGGGTTCGGATGATTTCTGTGAAATCTTATCTTTGAACATGTCCCAATCAATGCCCTCCATCACACCGGGAAAGACCATAACATTATGATCATCACGGGCCGATACAACATACGAAACGGATGCATCGTCTACTTGAATGCCAAAGTCGATGAAGAAGATACGATCAGCAGTCTTGATATACTTTTGAATCGCATCAGCCTTTGCGTATGGATCATCATTCACAAACACGATTTGGTTTTGTGCATTGTTTTGTATACATTGAATATTCATTCGAAGAATCGTATGGAGTGTCTTTACATGACACGACCCACTTCGAGTGACGATAATAGTAGTGACCTTCATTGATTATGTTAAGAGCTTAAGCCTTAAGCCTATCATTTAAACATCCTGAGAACGGTAAATTGCCCACATGTCCTAATGTAGTATTACAATCCGCGTAAATCTTACCTCCTATCTGTTGCCATCGACGACAAAATGCATAATCCTCGGAGAGATATCGCTTGCTCTCGGGGTCGATCATACAATCAAAGAGTGCACAGTATTCATCAAAATCCCTGTTTTGGTGATCGTTTTTACAGTTCAGTTCTGGATAATGCTCGTGCATTTTAGTCAGGGCTTCGCGAGAAATCATCATAAAACCAGTAGGTCCGTCCAGAACCTCGACGAATCCATTCACGACTGAACGTCTTGTAGCACCGATATTCGCCACGAGACTCGATGACAGAAGAGCCATGTTGCGCTCATCTCCATTCTCGACGGCTTCTCGAGCCTGATCCCACATGACGACCTTCTTCGGATACACAGCGACGGAAACTTCGTGACCAGATCTTAGGAGACGCAATACAGATTGCGCATCAAATTCCACGTCTGCGTCGATAAACATAAAATAGTCTGCGTCCGTTTTTTGCATGAATCTACCAATTGATACGTTTCTAGCCCTATGAACGAGACTTTCATTCTCGGTCGTGTCAAGCATCAATTGCACGCCTTCGCGCATCAAGAGCATCTGAAGATTGACGATGCTCTTCATGTATTTTTCGAGGCATAAACCCCCGTAACATGGAGTACTGAGAAAGAGTTTAACCATACTAATTTCTATTACAAATTATTCCTCTAAGTGTCGTTTTGTGATGGTCACAATTTTATTAAGTGTAGGAACTGATACAGAACATTTTTGGCAAATCTCATTTTTAGTTACTCGCGAGTTAAGAACCATAAAAATCACCGCCGTAGCTACGCTATTCGGAGACTTGCTCATGAGTTCGACACAATTCTCCAATTTCTGACACATTTTGTTACACGCCAAACGCTCTTCACGTGAGATATCAAATGAATTAAGAAGTCTCGACATGACGTCAAATGGCTTCGTCACGTAATTCTTCTCAGTCTTTTCATTGTCGATCGTTTCAGTAAAAATACCCGTTGTACGGCTGATATCCTTACATTGGATACCAAACATATCCGCCACATCCTTCGTCGTGCGAGGAACGTTCGCGATTCTACACGCATATAAAACGCAATTGGCTTTGATACCAGATCGCACGGCTCCTCGAGTGAGTTTACCTTCGTTGAACTTTTTATATAACGTCTTAGCATCTCTCAATATACTATCGGGTAAATCAACACACGCCTCGTCAATATCTCGATATGCGTGGTAGAGAGATCTGTCCTTATGATTCATAGAGTTATGAAATGTAATTTTAGCCATGCGCTTATGTTGATAAGTCGAACTGTGTTTCGTAGAGATGATAGTACTCTTGCCCCACGAGTCGGAAAACAGATCTTGGTTGTACATGGGTACGGCGCATCTCGAAGGATCGGACACGCGTCCATCATCTGTAATTCCACTCGTCCACTCGGCGGACTCGTCGACATAAATTGAGTCAACGAGTCCACATTCTGTACACACCATCCCTTCCCTGGTGAGTGTCTTGTATACAGCGCATTCTTTACATAATCGACTATCTATTGGCTTGATTGTTGGTTTTTGTTGTAAACGGTCACACTGGGACCAAATAGCAGCCAAAGTTTCTGAATCCATTATGAAAATATAACCTGTTTTTTTATTCTAAATTGGACGCACTTAGGTCAAAAATTTACTTCGTCCATTTGAAGACGGGCTCTTTCTTCTATAGCATCCACCATTTGTTTAAATCGAGTAGACCCTGGACTTCGAGGCTGCCATTCGTTCCACTGTCTGTCAATAGTCGCGTGATCGGGAGGGAGTTCTATGTTATCTATCTCACTATCAGACACTATAAAGGTACCCATACTACTCACATCATCGTCTGATTCGTTGTATAATATACTCTCAGCTTCGCTGTCTTGTTCGCTCGTTATTACATACATTCTATCTGCATCATTTATACAGGTAAAAATGGTATCCCCTTCGATATGATGTTCTAAAATACTATCCCCCCTGATCAGATTCGTTTCCTCGTCGAGGGTATACACGGGAGCGCCTTTATATGAGAAAGATGACTCAGAATAGTACCGTAGTATAATGTAATCATCACAATTCTCATCTACTTTCGCGTATTGTTCATCATCTACTTCATCAACGTTCACTAAAACTTTCAATAAATCCCCAGGCTGTATTTCTGAAAAATTGATTTCAGAAAACTGTATCATCGTTTAAAGATTTCGGACAAAAATATTATAAGCTAATAACACACGATATGGGGGTTGAGATTTTTTCAAAGCCGGACTGTAAATACTGTACTTACGCGGAAAACATGTGCAAGGATTTAAACCTAGATTACACGAAGCTTCTCGTCGAGAAAGATGAACTCAAAGAGCGTTGCGGTCCTCGGGCTGCCACGTATCCACAAGTAAAGATCAATGGTGAACTCATCGGAGACTACTTCGCTTTTCAAGAGTATCTGGAGGAAGCCGAGCCTATGCTTTTACCTACCATGAACAGGTTCACAGTGTTCCCTATTGAACACGAACATCTGTGGGCTCTTTACAAAAAGGCTCAGATGTCTAATTGGACAGCTGAAGAAGTTGACGTGAGTGCCGACATGGAAGATTGGAAGTCTCTCACTGAAAACGAGAAGCACTTTATCAAATACATCCTTGCATTTTTCGCTGGTTCAGACGGTATCGTTTTTGAAAATATCAACAACAATTTTGCAGATGAGGTACAACTTACCGAAGCGCGATCATTTTACGCGTATCAGGTGCATAATGAAATGGTTCACGGGGAAACATACAGTAAACTCATCGATAAGTATATCCGGGATAGCACCGAGAAAAAGAAACTATTCGAAGCTATCACCACTATTGTTCCTATAAAAAAGAAAGCAGAGTGGGCTATGAAATGGTTTGACAATTCACGTCCCTTTGCCGAGCGCTTATTGGCGTTCGCGTGTGTCGAAGGTATATTCTTTTCAGGTAGCTTCTGTGCCATCTTCTGGCTCAAGAAGCGCGGGCTTATGCCTGGTCTGTGTTTTAGCAATGAGCTTATCAGTCGCGACGAAGGCCTTCATCTCGACTTTGCCATTGAACTATTCAAAATGCTCCAAAATAAACCATCACAAGATACTATCCACGAAATCGTGCGTGAAGCAGTTGAAATCGAGAAGGGGTTCATCATTGAAGCCCTCCCGTGCAGTTTGATAGGCATGAATGCCGAAAAGATGTCCGATTACATCGAGTATGTATCGGATAGACTTTTGAAACAGGCGGGGTTCGATAAAATCTGGAACACACAAAATCCCTTTGATTTTATGGAAAATATTTCCCTGGATGGTAAGACTAATTTTTTCGAAAAGAGGGTCGGCGACTATGGTAAAATAGACGAAACGACCGACTTAGCATTTGACGAAGAGTTTTAATTGACAATGGGTCGGCTACCATCGGAGCACGACACATTCAACCCACCCTTTCCGAAGCTAATGGAAGCGGGTGTATCCACATCTTCGTTAATATCCATAGGCGAGAAAATCATACCGGTATCGTATAAACCGATAGGAGACTCAGCCATGCCTGGTAAAGGAGATTCCACCTCTGCCATGCGCGGCGGTGCCATAGGCATCATAGAAACATCCTCTTCCTCCATCACAGGTTCCTCCACAGGTTCGACCTCTTCCATAGAAACCTCCTCCATAGGCTCTTCCTCCTCTTCAACCTCGACCTCGGACTCGGGGGCGGGCTCCTCGTCGGGACCCTTAATCTCGAAACCCTCGTACTTTATATTCATCATACCCCACGTCACGAACATGAACACCATGGTGTGCAGGAGTAAACCGGAAGAAGAGGGGCAGCCGGTAGGGCCCGACACCCACTTTCCAAGAATACGGCGCATAAGCCGGTACATGCTGGGATTAGCGATGATAAAAAAGGTGAGAGCCGCCATGAAAGAAATGGCAAGCTTCTTCTCCTGCTTTTTACCGTCGCAACCACATCCACAATCTTTGAAGATACCCATCGTAATATTAATATATTCTGAGAAAAAAAACTTACTTAAAGTTTGGTGGCGTATATTAAATACAACCAACCAACAATGTCCACTATGATTCAGCGTTATGAGCAATTTGATCCCTCTACCGTCGTTCTCTCCAACATGAAGAAGAACAAAAATGGCGGGAAGACCGTATACATTAACGCGCAAGGCAACAAGAAGCTTTACCTCCAGCTTCCTTTCATGAGATCTCCCTTCGGCCTGAGTGCTTTCACTGACGAGGCTACTAACAAAACTTCTTATTCACTCGATCTTTCCTTTGATCGCGACAATGAGGAGGCTGTTTCTCTTATGGAGAAGCTGACTCAGCTCGATCAGACGATCATCGAGACTGTCGCCAAGAACTCTAAGGAGTGGCTCGGTAAGGCGTATAACATTGATGTCATTCGCGAGGCGCTTTACAAGCCTCTCGTTCGCCCCGGTAAGGATGACTACCCTTCCACGCTCAAGCTTAAGGTCATGACTAAGCCCACCGGTGAGTTCCTCGCCGAGGCGTATGACATTCAGCAAAAGGCGATGACCGTCGACGGTATTGAAAAGGGTCAGCGATGCATGTGTATTGTCGACTTCAATCAGATCTGGTTCATCGATAACAAGTTTGGAGTCAGTGTGCGCCTTTCTCAGGTTCTATGCGAGAAGTCTCAGAAGCTTCCCTCTTTCGCCTTCCAGGGTGTCGAGGGACTTACCGGCTCCGGTAGTGAAGACGATGCCTCTGTGGACGAGGACGAGTGTGAAATTGATGAGTAATTAAAGCTTTGAAAACAAATAAAAATATGAAACTCGAGGACCAACTCAACGAGCGTCTCAATATTGGTAGAAGTCGATACGGTCACGGTGTTCGAGTAGATTCAGATACGACGAAGTGGGGTACTCCCGCTAATTCGTGGGTAGAAATGGCACGCGAGGAGTTATTGGATGCTATCATTTACATAGTAGCTGATTACATTCGTAATTATGAGGATCCACGTGTCATTTCCGAGCCGGACGATAACGAACGTATTTTGGAATACGCGAATAACATAGAACGTATAAAAAATCCTTTACATAAATTACAAATCTGGAATCTCACTAACTTACTACACTCCCAACTCTTTACAGGCGATCGACGAACATCCTGATCTTGTCGTAATCATCGTCGCATCCGTACACGGATTGTGTAAAAAACATTGTCATTTCAGCCATCCTATACGACAAGTGTGTATCACGATACCTGTCGTATATATCAGCTAGGTCAGGAGTATTGTCGTCACACCACTCGATAATATCTCGATCGGTCATGTCACGATGGAGCCCCCGCTCAATAAATTCCATAACGTCGTCAGTCATTTCCATTTTACTTACATTTTACTTTATTCACGTTAACTTAGGTTTGATTATATTTTTTTAATATTTCTGGCCTTCTTATTTACCTTTCTCACTACGCTTTCGATGTCTGTGATGGTACCCGCAGCTTCTATGTCTTCTATAAATTTCGCCTGGTTCTTACTTGATCGAGTCCCTAGTATTTTTTTGACATAATTCACCTCCGATTTTTTACGGAGTGCTAGATTAGCCGCCTCGGCCGCTCCCTCAGCGGAATTTCTTACAGCTGCAGCATTTACTCTAGCTCCCAGTCTTCCAGTCGCTCCAGCGGCCTCACGAGCAGCGACGCGCCGTTCTACATTAGTCATTGGTTTACCGAGTTTATTTTTAGCAACAGCAGCTTGCACACCTAGCTTCATTACCGTTGGACCCTGTGCAGGTTTAGGTTTCATCTGAGAAGCCATACGCGCAGGTCGAATTACCTTTTTCTGTGTGATGTTCTTGAGAGAAGGTTTCGCACGTTTTAACGTCATGTTCACGCCATTAATGTTCTTGTTACCACCCGACCCAAGGCGTGTACCACCGTTGAACCCACCCTTCATGTTAAATGCGGCACTGGACTTAGTATTCTTTGGCATTCTGTTATTTGTCGCTATAGGGTTATTATACTTTGTAGTCATCTTATTCATGCTAGCCTTTATCCGCGCAGCTTGTATCGCGTCTTTTATTTCCTTGACATTCTGTATAGCTAGGTTTTGATCGGTACCCTTAGTAGACTGATCTTGTTTATATCTTGGACGCATGACCCGCGCTTTTAACATCCTCAGCTGTAAAGTACCATATGCATTTCTCACATTAGGCTTCTGTTCATTTTGGAGAAGGTCCATTTTAAGCTTGAATTTGTCGTCGAACATCTTTTTTAACTTCGCACGCTTAACAGCCGTATCGCCTTCCTCGTCCACCCTCCGTATCCAGCCTCCTTCATACCCCCCATGTTCGACACGTTTACCACTGAAACCGGGAATCTTCTGACCGGCCATCACGTTTATACCCGAAATGTGCTTTTCCAGGATTTTTTTACCCATATTAGCACCATCCATATTAGCATCATCCAGACTCTTACGCACCTGCTTACGCGTCTGTCCACCCTTGAACGCAGCTTGAATTTTAGTCGCAGCATTCTTCTCGCGTTTCATTTTTTCTAAGTGGATCTTGAACATCTTATCCACACCCTGAATCGTGCTCATATTCATCGCGGTATTGGCTTGTCGTGTCCAGTATTCCTTTTGATTTTGGGGCAACCTTCCTTCCTTAGTCGCCATCAACACGTTCGTTCTATAAGCGATACGCGCGTTAACGAGTTCCCTCGCCGCCTTTTTCATAGCGAGTTCGTTACGCGTCGCCTTCATTCGAGCGTTCATGTTATTCTTCTCTTTCTTCGCGTTTTCCTCTGCGGCCTTTCTTTCCGCGTTTCTTTTAGCTCGTGTCTCGGCAGCATCTTTTTCTTGTTTCTCTCTTCGCTGTTTCGCCTCGGCGTTGCGTGCATTCTGTTTTCGCCTGTTTTCGTTTGCCTTTTGACGCGCCAGGCGATTCGCGTTTTCTTTCGCCTTCGCCGCTTCATTGGCTTCCCTCTTCTCCGTGATCATCTTCATCTTGTTAAGCATTTCTCGCAACCGCGCCTTCGCCTTGGACGCGTTCTGTGCATTTTTTATACTTTGTATTACACTAGCCTTCTGTTGCTCTCGTTTCGCTTGATTCGCCTTAGCTTTCGCGGCAGCTGCCTCTCTCTGTTTCCTTTTTGTCTCTTGTTTCTCTTGACGCCTCATTTCAGCAGCTTCCATCTCGGCTTTTTTCTTTGCATTTTGGTTCGCCTTTTTGGCCGTTCCCGCCGCTTTTATTTGATTCGGTAGTTTCCCGGCCAATCCATCGTTTGCTAAATCGTTCACGGTTAATCCATTTATGATGGTTGAGAAAGGTCTAGGATCGATACCGTTAGGTGTGAGACCATTGGGTGCGAGATTTTGTAACACTCTTTGCTCCCTCGCCAAATTTGTGAGTTCCCTCTTCTTGTTGGCTAATTTACTCGCATTTTTCGATTTTGCAAGTTCGTTTTGTGCCACCTGCGCTGCCTTCTGTGCCGCCTCGAGATTTGCTTTAGATTGTATTTGTGCCTGATTTCTATTGGTTTCAGCCTTCTTAGCCTTCTCTTGCGCGTTTTTGATATTTTGAGCATTTTTCTTTCTTTGATTCTGGTTAAATTCATTTTCGAGTTCACGTATCGCTTTCGCGAGTTCGGGAATCTTACCCGCATTAATGATAGTTTGGTTCTGTTGCCCATTTTTTTTACGTTCCTCTTGTCCCCTGTTAAATTTTGTGGTTAGATTGGTAATCATCATATTCAACACCGGACGTTGATTCGAGTTCAGAGGATGCCGATTTTTAGCATTTTGTACCATCTTATTAAACGAAGCTTGTCTTTTCTGCAAATAGGCATTCTTCTGCTTCGCCACCTCGTTCGCACTCCCAGCCGCTTTCGCACTAGCTATAGCCGCAGTGTGATTTGCTTCGTTTCTATTAGCCTTTATCTTACGTAATTCTGCAGCTATTTGCGCTAATCCACCCCGAATAATATTACCCTTCTGATTATTAGTACGATTCGCATTGAGGGTTTCGCGAGCTTTTTGGGCATTCGTAAACCTCTTTTGGAATGCACTTTTCTGACTATTATTAATCACATTGTTAAACTGCGTTAAAAGGTTTTCAAACTTTTGCTTGCGTTTCTCATTTCTATTCTTTTGTGCCGCCGCCGCTGCCTCCTCCGCTGCAGCGATCTTTGCTTGAGCTGCCTCAAGATTTGCTTGAGCTGCAGCTCTTTCTTCTCGTCGTTCATTTTCAATCTGATTGAGTCTTGCTTTTTCTGCTTTCGCTTTCGCATTAGCCGCCGCCTTTATTTTTTTTTCGAGAGCGACTACCTTAGGAGCACCATTCGCCTTCACATTATTCATCGTGAGTGCGTTGATATTTTTCTTGACATTTAACCCCGCCTCGGCAGCTTTCCTCGAGAGTTCGATCTTCTTGGCCGCCACCTTTATTTTATTTTCGAGAGCGAGTACCTTAGGAGCACCATTCGCCTTCACATTATTCATCGTGAGCGCATTGATATTTTTCTTGAAATTTAACCCCGCCTCGGCAGCTTTCCTCGAGAGTTCGATCTTCTTGGTGATGAGTTCGGCATTTTGAACGACGGTGACGGGATTCTTCTTAGCTTCTTCGAGCTCTGTCATGAGCGTATTAATCCGCGATTCCAGTGTTTTCACCTTCTCCGAATTACCGGCGTTTCCAGCGGTTTCCATTTGCTTCTTGAGCTCTTGTATCTTGGCTAACGCTGAATCCGTAGACTTCTTGTATGCATTCACCTTCTTAGATGCCGCGTTTAAGTTCTCCTTCGCTTTATTAATCTCACTTTGTTTAAGATTGATATTCTTGTTTTTATCGGTAACCTTCTTCTCAGCTTTCGCAATGTTTTTCTTGGCTTGATCTCTTGCTTGGATCGCTCCACGACGTAACGCAGCAATTCGCGCGTTGAGTTCTCCGGCATGTAACTTCTCCTTGGCCAATTCTCGTCTAGATTGACCTAACGCCTCGGCGTTTCTACGACCCTTATTCTGACGCCTATTCAACTCAATTTCTAACAGGTGCTTATTGTTTTGCATTCTAGTCACGTCGTTTATAGCCTGGCGCTTAATACGCTCGGCTTCGGAAATCCTGTTTTTGGCTAGTTTCGCTTCCCGTAAACGTAAACGAGTTTGTACCGCTCTATGATGGGACATTTGTCTCTGTGTATTACGTTTCATCTGTGCTAACTTCATCTCTGTGTTAAGTCTGTTCGTGGACGTGTTCTTGCTCCCCCCGAAAATTCGACCAAAAAATCCTGGTTTCCTTTGATTGGGTTCGCGTCGGTTATTCTCGCGTCGATTATTTTGGAAACTTTTGATACGATCCCTGTGTCTATCACTGATTGCGTTTCTCACAGACTTTGGTCGCGTTTCGTTGGGTCGAGTACCGTTCCGTCCCACACTGTTATTGTTCCGGTCTTGGTTCTCGTTCCGGTTCCGATCTTGGTTCTCGCCCCGGTTCCGATCTTGGTTCTCGTTCCGGTTCCGATCTTGGTTCTCGTTCCGGTTCCGATCTTGGTTCTCGTTCCGGTCTTGGTTGCGATCCGTATTGGCGACAGGCTTAAGAGATCTGACTGCGGAAACCACTCTCGTTCCGGGTAAAAGTATAGGTTCACGCACATTATTACTCGCTAATCGTCGACCAATAGCATCCTTTAAATCAATTATAGTCTTGTCAGTGTTTACGAGACCGACCTTCTTGGCGAGTCTTTTCACGACCGCAGAAGTCACACTGGATTTATATAACGTTTCGTAATCCTTTTGTGTAAGTGGTGATTTAGGATCTAAAAGAAAACGCTTATCTTTTGTAAGCACGAGGGGAGGCATGGGTAAGTTCCCCTTCTTGGCCTCTCGAGTAATCTCACACATTCGTTCACGGGGGACGTCGACCGTGCGTCCTGTGTGAAGCTTGATGAGCTTCCTGATATTCTTGGTTTTCGCATCAGGATCACAAACGTCCATCTTGTTATAGTCATATAAAATAATATAACAGATGGGATTACTGGTTGAAACCGTGTAAAAACATACGTAATTTATCATCATAAGACATGTTGAATTTAAAGAGGTTAAAATCACCTGTGTTAACTGGTATTGTTTTGTACTTTGATGGGTCATACGCATTGATTCTAAAATCAAGTATACGGTTCATAAAGGCACCTATATACTCCGTGATTGATGATATCTTCTCTATGTAACGCGGTTCGTTGTGTAAAATAAAGGATATGATCTTATGATGTGGTTTATTAAAGAACGGTTCTAACGGCATAATATCTTTCGTCCCGCCGTCTAAATACGTACTCCCTTTGTATGACTTTGTGGCAGCTATGAAGGGTATTGATATACTCATACAAACTGCGTCTAACACGTGTAAATCGGGATGTGTATCTACTGAAAAGTATTCGGTTCTTCCTCTATTTAGATTAAACGCTGCTACGTAAAGTTTTTTCTTCAAATCTGAAAATGTTGGATTACAACCGTACATTTCTTCTAGAGCATTTCGGACAGCTTCAATATCTACAAGTCCGTAATTTTTTAAAAGCGATCGCAGTTTATACTTCGCGAGCCCTTCGACGTCTAAACTCATTAATTTTTCAAATGCATCATCAAGGGATATATCTAAGGCTAGAAACGTGCCTATTATAGCGCCAGCTGATGCACCGGAGATCTCTCTGATATTTTTTAGTTCATTTTCATATTTTTTTAATCGTCCCATAAAGGCATAAATGCCCATAGACGCTGGGCCTATCACAAGATATTCCATATCGCATCACTTAATAGAACTTAGGAAATTGCTTTCGTAAAAGAGCGAACACAAGCGCGAAAACGATGGTGTGAACCAGGATCGCCGACTGGGAAGTCTTACCAGACATGAACTTACCAGGAGGGATGGTAAGAAGCATACCCGGGCTGAGAACCATGAAGAGTGTGGTGGTCACGAGAAGATCGTTCTGGGTGAGAACGAGACCCATAGCCTTCGCGATGAGCGAGTACACAAGGAAAAAGACGAGACCGTGGAAGAACACGGACGCCTTATCGGTGCTGACGTCACTGAACGAAAGCTTCATACCGTTAGTCTTGAGCAACATACCGGGGCTGAGCGCGAGGAATAGAACGGCGGGGATGGCTACCTTCTGGGAGGTAAGTAAGGGGAGCATTTAATATATGCACATAATATTTTTCGCGAACGCCACGAAATGGTCAAATGATGCACCTTTCATCACCTGTTCACGGAGTACGTTGGTTTGAATAATTCTCGTCAAATGTTTCCATACATGAAGAAGACGTTCTTCATACCATCTCGCCTGCTCCTGATATTCCCAAGTATCTCGTTCAATCTCGTCATGCTCAAGATAGCAAAATTCAACAAAATCACAGAATTTTCCTGAATGCTCAATCCCTGCATCATAGAATAATGTATTCATAGTATTCCACATATGACGAAGTTCGTCTGAGTATACAAGTTCCCAATCTTCGATCGTATATTCATAGTCGTTGTCATAATTTTCATTGTCGCTCTCGTAGTCGACATCGTTTCCTGTAGTCGCCTCGTATACGTATTGATTCCAAACCATTATTCAGTAGTTTTCTTTTTGAGTCCAGTGACGGAGATGGTGGATGTTTCCTTTGTTGGTAAACTCTCGACGATAACCTTTAAGGCGGTTTCCGCCTGCTGATCGTTTCCTTCGAAGAACACGGAAAGTCCTTCTCTGATGGTGTCCTTATTAAGACCAACCTTGCGAACGCTCTTCTTGACTGTGATTTTACCAGTCTTGGTATTGATGACGTCGAGGCCGTTATCTACCATTAACTTTTTGATGTGCAACTTAAGTGCCTTTTCTGCTTGCGAAAGGACTTTGATATCGGATCTTGCTTCTTTAATCTGCTGATTCAGTTCAACCAGTTTAGAGACGCTGTTCGTGAGATCGTCGGCTTGAATGTTAGACATATAATAAATAAAGACTAATTACCTTTAAGTTGATTTAAATTAAGGCACGCTGCATGGTGTCGGGAGCGATGGTGGAGTTATTCCACGTGAAGGAATCCTTGGGATTGGGAGGCTCGGCGCGGATAGATTGGTTAGCGTTACGAAGAGCACCACCAGTGGTCTCGGGAATACCGATCTGGCTGCGGGGCTCGAGGAAGCTCTGACCAGCGAGAATATCCTCGGGGGCGAACTCACCGAACTCCTCCTGAGAAGCCACCTCGCGAGGAAGAAGCGAAGAGGCGAGACCGGTACCCGCCCTCATCTCACAGGAATCGGAAGAGGGGGTGGCGGGCTCGGGGCCTGGGGCGGCACCCGCAATGGGGGCGTAGGACTTTTCCTTGACAGAGTACGTGGAAGTCTTGCCAGTTCGCTTGAGAAGGACGATGATCGCAACGCCGACCACAAAGGCAAATAAGACGCGACCGTAGGGAACCCGGTTCAAGCGCTTAGTAAGAAACATCTTTTATATACTGTTAACAAATTTTTTTTATTGATCATCCTCGAACATATATTCATCGGGATACGTTTCATCAAAAGTCTCCTGGTCAGGTTCACTGGGCTTGGCAAGTCTCACTTGAACAACATTCCAGGCTGGACCGAAGGCTTTCTTGGCGAACCAAAGTCCGGAAAATTCGAGGACGAGGGAACAGGTGCTGTCGGGCTGAATATCATCAAACTCGACCGCTTCCTTATCGGCGGAAAAAACCTTGGTGTTGGGAATGCGCTCTGCTGAGATAGTATCGTCCCTGATATATGCAGACTTGATAGTCTTGTCCGCGAGCTTACGACCAAACCACGCCTCACAGTTCTCGATGGCGTTCTGAACATTGACGTCATGAAGTTCGTCGATCTTGGTAAAGTCGGCGGGCTCAAAGCTGAGGTCATCAGCGGTCTTCTCTACGATCTTAACATCGTTAAGTTGGACAAACTTACGCTTACGATCGTCGGTGAACGCGCGAACATGGTAAAGGCCATCTTCACCCTTGGAAACGGTGTCGTAAATCATTTTATGTATGATATACGTATCATTTCTTTAAACCTATGAAAGGTATAGCAGCTGAACGTTCAAGAAGAGGTTTAGGAACCCAACCATCTCGTCTAGCTCTAAATCCGTATAACGTGTTCTGAACATTTAAATTTTTTGGTATGGGTTGTACATTTTTAGGTCTAAGGGCGAATTCGTCCCTGACGTAGGCATTATTATTCTCAGATTTCCACCTGAGGGTTTTAAGATCAAAGCGTTGATTTCCGTGGGTGCGTTCATATCCTTCTACGACAGTCTTTCTAGGTATGGGGTTCAATCCATATACAATCTTCTTCGAAAGTCGTTCCTTTGACGGTTCCGTCGTAAACTTTTTGTATTTGTAAGGATTAACTTTCATGGCCTTCTGAATGGAAACATTTTTACGCCTGGGTGCCTGTTTTGTCGTGTACTTTCTCTTGAGCTTGGGTCGTATACGTCTCACTACTGTATCTATGCTATCTGTGAGCTTAATTTTCTTATCAAATAACCTGGCCAATCTTATAAGTCGCTGCCTGTCCTTCTCCTTCTTTTCTGGTCGAAGTTTTAGAGTGTGCATGAGATAGATGTCATCTATCAAAAACTCTTTACTGGCGACATATACCGTTTTGTTCACTATCATCTTATTTGTGTTGACATTCCTATACGTCACACCCCTTTTCAGTGTACGAACCACATCGTAACCAAATTCACGGGGGCGCATGAAGGGTATGTCAAGTAGACCCCCTAACGTAACATTTTCGATCTTGTTCTTTTCCGGAGAGAAGAATCGAATATTGAGATCGAGCGCGAATAACTCCACATCTATAAAGATGTCACCCTGACCAGCCCTGTTATTCGTGCGGGTCTTTTTCTTCTTGATGAGTGTGTATCGCCTCGTCACGTATGGACCGGATTGCTTGAATCCCAAACCCAGATATTTAATCAGTTTTTTATCCATGGACATTACACGGTTCTTAATACGCGTGTTTAACTTTTGGGCAATCTGACCAAGTTTATCCCAGAGTATAAGTTTTACGGCCTGTAGCTTACCAAAATACTTTGCGTCATAATGAATACGCGGAACGAACTTCGCATCTATATCACTAGTGACGATACGTTCGTTGTAAGGCATATACATATTGAACGCTTCTCCGCCACTGACCACCAAATCACCCATATTTTTCATATACTCACTGATTTCACCTATTGTGTTGAGAATGATGTCCCGACAGGCATCGGTCACGAAGACGTATACAAATTTTTCTAGTGATTTTTTGGAGTGCGCGCTATGTAAGCGACTTCTAAACTTTCCAAGATCCCTCACCTCGTTACGTTCAAAATACTTTTTCAGTTTGGCATCTCTGAAAAGTAAATTTTCATGTCTGAACTGGTCGATGACCTGTTTAGAATATAATTTGATGTCCATTACTATAGATCAATATTTTTTATACGTGAAACTTTCGTTTGCTGCTGATATCAACACACTTAAAGACGAACGACTTATATAAGTCATAATGTCTACTGATTCCACTCACACCTGCGATGCCTGCCTCTGCGAGATCACCGCTCTCCGTAATGAACTTAAGTCGCTCACTAAGATTGTCAGAAAGATCAAGTCTAAGCTCGACGACCCTAACGGCGAGAAGTCCGCTAAGCGCGCCAAGAATAACGGATTTAACCGCGAGCAGAAGATCTCCGAGGAGCTTCGTACTTTTCTGGGGCTTCCCGAGGGTCAGCTTGTCTCTCGTAGCACCGTGACTAAGTCTATCAACGAATACGTTAAGGCTAACGGTCTCAAGCACCCCGACAACGGTCGTATTCTCGTCCTCGACCAGAAGCTTCGCGACCTTCTCAAGCCCCCTGCCGACGTTCAGGTCACTTTCCTTAATCTTCAGAAGTTCCTCAGCCCTCATTACACCAAGGTTGAGGCGTAATCATACTTAAAAATAAAAACGTGTAATATAATAACAATGTCAATCGACAGGGCATCTGCCGAAAACCTTGTTGGTACAAAAATATCAAACATAGATTTGTACCAAAAAGCCTTTACTCACAAAAGTGCGCTAAAAGAGGATGACACATTAAACGGATCGTTTGAAACGCTTGAGTTTATTGGTGATTCTGTTTTAGGGTTCGTGATTACTAAATTCCTATATGATAAATATGAAAACCGACAAGAAGGATTTCTAACGAAAGCTAGGACGAAGCTCGTACGAGGAGAAACGCTCGCAGGTATTGCCTCTAAACTTGAACTGTATAAGTGGATTCGCATGGATGAAAAGGGTATGCGTAATCAATGGATTCACAATCCCAAGATTCTCGAAGATGTGTTCGAAGCTCTCGTGGGTGCTATCTATATGGATTTAGGTTTACTCCATGCAAAGGAGTTCATCTTGCGCATATATAATGACCCTAATTATGTGAATCTTCAGTCGATCATGGTTGATGACAATTTCAAAGATCACCTGATGCGGTATTGCCAATCGAACAATCTCAGTCTTCCGCAGTACACCATAACTGCTCACGATAACGGGGTTTTCTATATCAGTGTGTTTGTAGATGGTGTATGCATGGGTTATGGATTCGCGAAGAACAAGAAACAAGCGGAACAAAACGCGGCTCGAGCATTCTTTTATCCACCTAAGTCGACATACCAAAACCAAGGATACCAATACCAACAATGAAGGGAGACGATTTCGTTCCCAAAAAGCGAGTTACTAAGAACGATAAAAAGCAAAAAAGGGAGGTCTATTCTCAGAGACACATTCGCACGATACTTAAACATTTGGGGGGTAAATTAACTAATGCACCCGAAAGTGGAAGCACTTATCAAGAGGGTATACGCACCCCAGAAGTCCAAGGAATGGCTAAAACTAAGAGGACACATGCTCACAGCAAGTGATGCAGCCACGGCCATAGGAAAAAATCCATACGAGACCCCGGAAGGTTTACTTTTGAAGAAATGTGGTTTGGGTGAAAAATTTACCGGAAATGCTGCAACGCGTCATGGAGAGTTGTATGAAGATGAAGCCCGTATCCTGTATGAACAGCGTCACAATGAAGTTGTTCACGAGATCGGTCTCTGTCCCCACCCCGAATATAATTGGCTAGGTGGAAGTCCGGACGGTGTTTCGGAATCGGGGAAACTCGTCGAGATTAAGTGTCCTCCACAGAGAGCCATCATTCCAGGTCAGGTCCCAGAGCACTATATGCCACAGCTACAGATGTGTATGGAGATTTTAGATCTTGAAGAAGCAGATTTTATCCAGTATAAACCCGCTGCCACGAATTGGCCAAAGCCGGAAGAGTTTGATGTAGTCAATGTCAAGCGAGACCGTGAATGGTGGGCGAAATATTTCCCCGTGATGAAAGAATTTTGGGAGAAAGTGGTGTATTATCGCGAACATATCGACGAACTTCCAAAACCAAAAGAGAAGAAGAAACGTGTATTAAAAGAGAAAGTACATGTTTGTGAAGTAGCGTCTGATCCAGACGACGATTATCATAGTGAGTAATAAGTATGTTGAAAAGTCGGAGTGGGGTGGGGCGTCTAGTTCGTGTAGGGACGGTTATTGGTAAACGAACTACACGTCTCATTAAAACAAATAGACAAACGAGAATAACTCGTGTAGTGCCTTATGTAGTAGATTATTATAATAACACCGATCCATCCATCGAGTATGTGAAGTCATTGATTGAAGTGTTCGTCGAGACAGAAGTAGCTCTCACCGTGTTCTATGTTCTTATGGCTACTTTTTCGATATATTCGTATAAGACACCTAAGTCAGAAGATGAATAATTGAATTTTATACAAACAACCAATATTCAACAATCAAACATGAACAAATACACTCTCAATGGCACTCTTCACGCCCCCTACCAGGTGGACGGTGTGAAATGGATGTATGACATGGAACATCAGACCTCTGGCCCCAAGGGTGGATTTTTGTGCGACGAAATGGGTGTCGGTAAGACGATCCAGATCATCGCGACCATACTCAAGAACCCCAGACCGCACACGCTGATTGTTGTGCCTAAAACCATCGTCACTCAATGGAGTACAGAGATTTACAAATTTGCACCAGGTCTCTCTACTCACGTTTACGACGGTCCCGATCGCACGACTAACGTCGAGGATCTCAAGAAGGTAGACGTGGTGGTCTGTCCCTACAGTCTCGTCTATAACCGCAAGACGATTCTGCACGCGATGAAATGGGATCGCATCGTTCTCGACGAGGCTCACGAGATTCGTAACCGAAAGTCCGAGACATTCAAGGCTGTCTACAAGCTCGATGCAGATATTCGCTGGCTCGCCACAGGTACTCCAGTATTTAACTCGATGGAGGATTTCGTATCGCTTTGTATGTTCTTGGGACTTTCCAAGGATCTCGTGCAGGCTATGTACGACGAGATCAGGGATATCTACATCCTTCGACGTACCAAGGCTGACAGTGTTGGAAAGCTTCCGCGTTGCCATTTTGAGAATGTGGAACTTGAGATGTATGATGAGGAACGTCGCATATATGAACAGGCGTTCTTTGAATCACAGGAGTACATCAGCGAACTCAAGAATATCGCCACATCCATCGGTTCGAGGACCATGCAGATTCTGGAATGTCTTCTTCGTGTGCGTCAGACGATGACCTGGCCCCAGCTTTACTTGGATGGAATGACCAAGAAACAGGGTGTCGAACGAATCATCTGGAAGCATAGCACAAAGAAGATTGATACATTAAAACATGATATCTCTCAGCACGCAGAAGAAAAGGCTGTGATCTTTTGTCAATTCCGCGGTGAAATGGATCACCTTGAAGATGTATTCAAGGGTCGTGTTTCGAGGATCGACGGAATGGTCGAGAAGGATGAACGCCACACTCGTCTCGAGGAATTCAAGGCTGCCCCAGCGGGAAGCGTTCTCATCGTGCAAATCAAGTGTGGTGGTGTTGGTCTCAACATTCAGTGTGCGAGTCGCGTGTACATCATGGCTCCGTCGTGGAATCCTGCCACTGAACTCCAAGCCATCGGTAGGTGTCACCGTACAGGTCAGACTAGGGAAGTTTTCGTGAAAAAATACGTCTACAGCGACACATCCACGGTACGAAGTGTCGATCTCGCCATGATGGCACTTCAAGGTCACAAATCCCAGGTGTGCGCGGAAGTTCTCAACGATGATAAAGTTGGATATCAGATTCCTACGAAATACGAGAAATCCATCGACGCCATCAGGAAAATTTTCCAGTAATATAATAAAACAATGTACGCTGTCGCCGAAGGTTCCCGCGCCGAAGTCTTCCACGGTACCGCCAAGCACACGTCCGGTGGTCTCGTGAAAAAGGATCTCATTCAGGATAAGTATGGTAACATCAAGAGCAAGGCCGCCGTCGCTGCCGCCAAGAAGCGCATGAAGAAGGAGGGCGCTTCCGCCATGGTCAAGGTTTTCAAGCCTGCGAAGAAGGGTGACTTCAAGCTTGCCCCCAAGAAGGGTACCAAGAAGTACAAGACGCTCATAAAAAAAATGAAGTAAATAGTAAAGGATGACTCTTGCTAAATGGGATGAAGCTGTCCGTGTAGCAAAAATCAAGCTTAAGCTTGACCCAAATAAGTATAGCGTTTTAAAAGGAAAATTACTGAAAGAAGCTCAGTTCATATATAGTCTACTCTTAGAGAGTAAGTAACTAGTCTAGAATAAACTGGAAACCCTTAAGTTGTTGTGGCTCATGCACAACAAGTTGATGTAACTTCCAGGTTACCCCGAACTTTTTGTTTAGAAAGTAAACACTCACCATCTCGACAATAGCAACTCCAGAATTTCTAGCATACAACTTATCAGAAGCGACATCCTTGAGATGTTCGCGTTCATTGTTGAACACACCCGGTTTAATCATTCCATCGGAAGTCGTGTCAACCTTGACACGGAACTTTGGTTCTCTATCGGGAGAGTGTTTAATATTAGAATTGAACATCGGTTTAAGATCATCTACGGTCATGTGCTTACTGAAAATAGATTCACTTTGCTTGCTGACATTCTCGACGACGGTCTCTTCCATCTTTGTTAGGATGTCATAAAACGCTTTCACATAGTTACCCTCTTCATCATATCCTTTCATGGAAAAGTCGACATTCCATTTGGTGTTACCCACGGGCGGTGTAAAACCAGAAATACCGAAAGGCATATACATTCTAGGAATTTGAATACGGACGGGTTTACCCTCTTTCGTACTGAAAGAGATCTTCCGCCCATCGTATTCAAGGACATCCAAATTATCGATGAGAGTATGAAATTTTGCCATAATACTTGATTATACGTCTAAAACTTTAAGCTGAACAAGCTGTACATTCAGCTTCAAGACTAAATTGGATTGGCCGAGCCTTCGCTTTACTTCGTAGGTAATACATTCCGGTCTTCAAACCCGCTTTCCACGCGTACATATGCATCGACGACAGTTTGGATAGGGTAGGATTTTCGACGAATAGATTCATACTCTGGCTCTGATCCACGTATACACCTCTATCGGCTGCCATATCAATAATAACCTTCTGACTAATTTCCCATACAGTCTTGTAAAGAAGCTTGATATCGTCGGGGATATCGGTAATATTCTGGATAGATCCACCTGCTTTGATCATGAGATCTTTCATTTCTTTCGACCACAGACCCACCTTTTGAAGAGCTTTCACGAGGTGCTTGTTCACGACCACGAATTCACCCGCGAGGGTGCGACGAAGGTAAATGTTCGTCGTGTAAGGTTCAAAGCATTCGTTGTTACCGAGAATCTGAGAAGTACTTGCCGTTGGCATGGGTGCGAGAAGTAGACTGTTGGCGACTCCCTTCTTCACACGCTCGCGCATGGCAGTCCAATCGTAGAATCCACTGTGCATGGGTTCACGATCCCACATATCGAACTGTAAAATACCCTTACTGATAGGACTTCCCTCGAAAGACTCGTAAGCGCCCCGCTTTTCTGCAATTTCGCAGCTCGCTTCGAGTGCACCGTGATACATAGTCTCAAAAATATACGCATTCATCTTACGAGAATCTTCATCACCGAATGCGTATCCACAAAGAATAAAGGCATCTGCCAGACCTTGAACACCAATACCAATAGGACGATGTCTGAAATTGGAACGCTTCGTGTTTTCTGTAGGATAGAAGTTACGATCGATCACCTTATTAAGATTATACGTGAGCGTCTTGGAAATAGCGTGTAATTTTTCGTAATCAAAGGTTCCATCCTTAGTCACACATGATGGGAGTGAAATAGATGCTAGGTTACAGACTGCAGTTTCGTCCCTGTCCGAGTACTCGATAATCTCACTGCAGAGGTTAGAAGACTTAATCGTACCGAGGTTCTGATGATTGCTCTTCTTATTACATGCATCCTTATAAAGCATGTACGGTGTTCCAGTCTCACTCTGTGACTTGATGATCGCCTTCCAAATATCAGAGGCGGGAATAACCTCGTTTGCGAGACCCTCATCTTCGTATTTTGTGTATAGCTTTTCAAACTCATCACCATACACGTCTGACAGACCTGGAGCCTTGTCGGGACAGAAAAGAGACCATTTACCACCTTCTTCGACTCGCTTCATGAATAGGTCAGGAATCCAGAGAGCACTGAAGAGATCGCGACAGCGTGCCTCCTCATCACCCTGGTTCAAACGAATATCGAGAAAATCAAGAATGTCGGCGTGCCAGGGTTCGATGTACATGGCGAAAGATCCTTTTCTGCGCCCTGCTTGGTTCACGTAACGGGCAGTTGCGTTGAACACGCGAAGCATTGGGATAATACCGTCAGACTTTCCATTCGTCCCCCTGATGGCTGAGTTATTAGCTCTCACGTTATGAATATGAAGCCCTATACCACCGGCCCATTTTGAGATTTGGGCACACTCTTTGAGAGTGTCGTAAATACCGTCAATGGAATCAGCCTTGTTGGCGGTGAGAAAGCATGAGGACATCTGTGGTCTATGCGTTCCGGCGTTGAATAGGGTCGGAGTCGCATGAATAAAGTGGCCACGGGACATAGACTCGTACGTCTTCATGACGGAATCGATGTCGTTTCCATGAATTCCGATTGACACGCGCATAAGTAAATATTGGGGTGTTTCGATAATTTTACCCTCGACTCTCTGAAGATACCCCTTTTCCAATGTTTTGATTCCAAAATACCCAAAGTCGAAATCACGTTCTGGGGAAATGAACCGCTGTACATCGACAGCCGTATCCATAACCTCTTTCGTTACGATGTTAGCGTTATGTAACTGAGACATGGCTTCATGAAACGTCTTGGGGGCGGTCTTCTGAATGTTACTCGCGACGATGCGAGTGGCGAGTATCTCGTAATCGGGATCACTCGTGACCATACCAATACAAATCTCAGCGGATAACGTATCTATCTCGTGAGTGGTAATGTTGTCATACATAGACGAAAATACCTGTTTCGCGACGAGAGAAGCATCTACTTTTTCGGAAAGTTCGTATCGCAATTTGGAGATCCTGTTGGTGACCTTATCAAACTTGACGTCTTCAACATGACCGGACCTTTTAATAACCCGCATGATATTGATAATACATGCCTATTTTTTAATTACATTTGAAATCTTCACTTCGAACGGGGACGGGGCCGACCGTCTCAGCATACCTGTTAGGCTGAAGGAAACTCGTGTTCACATTGAAATTACCGGAAACGCCCGGCGGAGAAACGGGAGGATATGAGGCAATGAAGCACTCGGGAGCCTTGCACACAGGGGGCTCCATGTTGCAGGGCTTAGTCTGGTAAGCCTCGTCAAAATCAGCAGCAGCTATCATTTATAATGTACATATACTTTTTTTCCTGGACTATATTAAATGTGTGATAGACTTCACCTTAATTCTTTGAAACAAACAGAAACTCCCCTGAACAAGCTGTTCTTTTCGGAGTTTAACATTCAGTTAGTTCAGAAAGCTATCCGCCAAGCGTTCAAGGATAAGACCGGCGTCTCCATCGACTATCAAAATGCGGGTGACCTCTACGCGATTATGCGCGTCGTGTTTATCAACAACGCTGGTAACCATTACGAGAAAGTGAATGAACAGGTTAGAGCCATGAACTCTATCGTGATTAAGACCGTTCTCCCCCAGATTCAATCGGGAGTGGCGCAATATATGGGTTACATACGTGACATCGATACGCTGGTGGTTCCTCCCGACCCTCCTGCAAATACGAGTACATACGGTATGAAACTTGATGCGAACGATAAGATAGGCGTATAAAGGTTTGGGTCGTCATATGTATAAGTAAAAATGTCGTTAAATTATTATAAATCCGAAACGGAAAAGATATGCAAATCCAAGGGTTGGGATCGCGCGGAAATTAACACTGTCTGGCTTCTTCTCTCAGAAGAATTTGGAGAGCTTGCATCGGCGATTCGACAATCGAAGAAGACATTTAAGAAGTCTAACATGAAAAAGGATAAGGGAGTTGACATCATGATGGAAATGGGAGATGTATTCAGTTATTTATTCCAATTGGCGCATATGTTAGACGTCGATCTAGATAAAATGTGGGTTGAACATGGAAAGAAGATGTCACACAAAAAATATATCTCTTGATAGTAGTAAAGATGAGTAAGCATATGCTCAGCGATCAGGCATCGATGGATAAAATCAATCCGTATGTGGCGAATGAATTTTCTTTGCCAGGCTCCAGTCGGAGACCTAACTCGTTTGCCGCTCACAAAAAGACTGAAGAAGAGGGTATGCCGGAGAACGAACACATCATATGTGAGTATGGTGTGACCGCTGGTGATAAGACGGTTGATTTTTGCAAGGGAGAGCGTCCGTGTGAACTTTCCAGACCTCTCATTCCAGGACGTAACATTGACCTAGGCTATGATGAACCCAAACCTTCTGTTATTCGCGAGAGCGCGAAGTTTATTAAGTCTATCAAGAAGTTAGACGCTTTTACTATTATTATAATCGTACTCATAATTCTTCTGCTATCGACTTTAAAACGTCGATGAGAGTAATGATGCGGTTTTTATGTCCACATTTCATGATCACTTGGGGAAATGTATAGAGACAGAATTCTTTGACAAATTCCTTTTGCCATCTAGATTTCTTGTTTACGATCGGTGGTGAGAAAGTAGGATCTACGATCTTAATCGCGTTCATTAAGCGAATCATACAATTAATGTCAAAATTTTCACATAATATATCTTCCAGTATGATAGTCGCCATCACTCGCCTCGTGCGAGACGTGTTTACTATCATAGTCTCCAAAAAATATGCATATGAAGTAGATCCGTGTTTGAACTTGATTTCTTCCCAATCTCCGATTGGTTTGGTATTAAAACAGGTAGCTTCGTTTACATAGCCATCCCCTTCGATGTACCGAGAGTATTTAAGTTCAACTTTGGGCAGGTTTGTACGCTCGTCTATAAACGTACGCGCATCCTTAACGAAGGAAGGCATACTTACAATCTGGCTTAAACTCCAACTTCTTCTCTAAATCCTTTAATTGTTCTTTCTTTTTTATCTCTAATCCGATACAATTGTGTTGTTCTAATCTAAAACATTTCATACAAAAATCACCATTGCAATATTTACAAGCCATGGGAACACCACACTTCTTTCGGCATTGCTGACACGGCATTTTATATAAAACGATTTATTTTTTTAACTTAAGTCGAGGTTCTTTATACTCGGAAATATGTTCAAAGATGTTCTCGTCCATCGCAAACAATACGTTCGCTTACCTGCTCACTCAAGATGAGTTCAGGAACAAATGCCCAGAGAAGATTCGTCCTTCTAGGATCAAACTCACTACGATCACCATGATCTCCGCATTCTCGAAACCCATCGAGGTCAACAGGATTCGCTCAATATTCGAAGAGCTCGGAGAGATCCGCCTCCATCGCAATGATACATCTAACCAGGCGATCATCTGGTCACTGAAACCCACGACGTTCTACAACCAGATTACTCTCACGTATGACGATGGTCACAGTATCAAATCGATCAAGATCTTTCCCAATGGAAGTATTCAAGTTGCCGGTTGTGAAGATCTCTTCAACTGCAAGTATGTCATCTCCGGTCTCATGTACATCTTACAGTCTTTCGACGAGGATATTGTACCACCGGCCGACACGTTTCGTGTGGTGATGATTAACTCCAACTTCAGTCTCAACTATAACATCAATCTCATGTTGACGACACGGCACTTCGAAAAATATTCCGACGTTTTCAAAGTGTCCTTTGAACCGGATCGTTATTCCGCAGTTAAGATCAAATTTAAACCCGCAGGCGACATGAAAGAAATTACGACCAGTATTTTTGGTACAGGAAAAATTATCATCACCGGCGCCGAGACGCTCAAGGAAATCGTATTTGCTTACAACATAATCAACCAGCACATCAATGATTGTCCGGCTATCAGGGTTTCGAAGGTTGATGTGACAGACGACTTCAGTGACTACTTCGGGTACAATATGGACGACGCGATAAAAAAAATTAAGAGCTTAGGGGTGGAGTCCTGGACCAACACAATCACGAATAGGCAAATTAATTTCTGATTTTAATATAAATGTCGCAACGTTTAGGCATGGCCGACGGCAGATGCCACACAATTAACAACTCGTCTCTACTCTATGATAATTACATAAAGACTCAGAACGGTATCAACTACGAGGATAACTACTCGTTCCGCAAACTCCTTCAAGAGAAGGGTCCCGAACTTCACCAGGTTCCCCCTCCTCAAGATGACGGAAGCCCTTGTGGTCTCTGTGATTCTTCCCTCAACCTGTCCAGTGTGAACTGAGTAAAACTTTTAAAATTAAAGTAAAATCCATTGTATGGACAATACTGATCAAGGTAATACATGTGCAATATGTCTCAATCCAGTGAGAGAGACGAGACAAAATAAACCTATCAGATGTGGTCATTTGTTTCACTCTCATTGTATAGAGGAATGGAAGCAACGCGGAAATCAAACATGTCCCACGTGCAGGAAAATTTTCGATGGTGCTAATTTTCAGGTGACGGTCACCATTAGAAATACCATAAACGATACAACCCTTGTAAGAGATGTGGAAGAGGATCAGTATATTTTCGATACATTGGACGCCTTTTTTGATATAGAAGACGCAGGTGAGTTAGAAAGTCTACTTGCGGACTTTGGGATGAGTGTGTCCAACCTTGACCCCTTGATTCTTGACACAGAAGGATGAACAGTATTTGTCGTACTTCAAACCCGGATAGGCTCTAGAAATTTTACGTGGATCCCTGATCAGTTTTCCCTTAGCTCCAACCACGAGTGGCCCCGTAGCCCACCCTCGTTTATGGCTGAAAAACTCAGCTTTGAAAACTATGACTCTCCCGGGTTTTAAAGTGGTGGCAGCTCGCTTGATACGACCCACCGGCACTTTAAAAAATCTGGCTATGCTTTCATACGTATCCCCCACCTTCACTTTATATTCAGCCTTGCTATGCTGTTTATAAAAATGGAAATCACCCTGGCACAGGTGGTTATTCTTCTTACACGAAGCAATAAAAAGCATCACTTTGTAATAGTCAGGCTTACACTTCGTACCACCCTTCACTATGTACACCTTCTTAGGATTATCAGCCACGACGAGCTTTGGTAGAGTACCACAACTTATGTAACGACCATTAGCACGTAAATTAGCGCGCTCTCCAGGCTGACTCTTCCATCCACGATATCTCTGAAAATCGTTCACGGCATATGCATAACAGTTGTTGTTGTTTTTACCCACGTTACCACCCCATCTTCGAGTGGTAAACGTATGCTCACCACCGCTTGTAGGGGGGCCTTTGGTCATTACATTATGTTAGAAAAAAATCTTCACACATAATAAATGATCAAGGATATTACCAAAGCTAGAACGAAGCGCCAAATCATCGAAGAGATTTTAATCTTCGTGCTCACCGTTTTGGTCAGCACTTTCATTCTTCGCTTCACTTGGAACAATTCGCTGAGCAAGCATATCAGCGTGCTCAAGCCTATCGGGTCTTTCTTTGACGCACTTTTACTTTCTATTTCTATTCAGGTTTTCCGGGGTCTTTAAACCTCCTTGAAACCGACGACACGCTCACCGGATGAGTGAACCATCGTGGGGTATCCTTCGATTCCCTTGCAATCTTCAGAATCACAGTCGACGAAGGTGTAAGGCTTACCCTTACCCTTGAAATACTCGAGCTGCTTACGAGTCCATCCACAGCCCATGGATCCGTAAACAGTCCACTCACCGTCACTGGGCTTCGCCTTGATAGCCTTCGCGGGCTGAGCCTTTTTCATGGCCATAAAAATACGGATGTTGATGAGCACGAGAATAAGTGCAAGAATCATGTTGTATATCTATATAGTAGATTTTTATTTCTGACCGTATAATATGACCAGTATTCAGAATAACATCGACAAAATTTTCGAGGGGAATAAAGGTTGTGCTCCAATGAATCATATAGCTATTAATCAAACGTGGAAACGTTCCGGGGCATATGGTAACGTTCGTCGCGCCAAATTGACGGATAAGTCTAAAAAGTTTATCGCGATGAAGGAAATGAAGGTTCCTAAAAGAAATCCCGAACTCGGTGAGCTCGCTGAGATGGAATACAAAATCGCTCGTAAGCTCAAGGACTTTGATATCCCTAAAGTATACAAGTATGTCAAGTGTCCCATCGAAGGAAATGGTCCGAACCTTAGAAAGGATATACTGTACTTCGAGTATGTAGATGGGGTTTCCCTGCGAGAATATATACAAACTCGTAGAGATCTCACCCTCGATCAGTTAAAGTCTATCGTCGTGCAGGTGTGTTACAACCTCTACAAGATACATAAGAAGTTTCCTAGTTTCCGTCACCACGATTTACACACGGACAATATTCTCATTCGAACTGTCGCAAAGAAGAACCTATCCATAGAAGTTGGTGATACCAAGTACACGATAGATAACGGTGGGTTAGAGTTAGTGATGATTGATTTCGGATTTGCTTCTTTCCCGGGTATACCCAACCCCCTAGTCAATAAGAAAAATTACATCAACATAGGTATTCATAGAAATTCCAATAAATATTACGATTTACACTACTTTCTTAATAGTATGTACAATGAACTCTCTTCATCGACTCAAAAAAACCCGATGTTAGCCAATCACTGGCCCCGTGTTAATATGAAAATGTTCATCGGGGGTCTATTCATGAATGATTATCTTGGGAGTAGGTCCAGTAAGATTAAAAATTACCGATTACGTGGAACGAAAAATAATTCAAGAAATAAGGATTTACCATCGTTTGAAAAGGTGTTAACGCATCCATTTTTATCTGGAATTAAGAAACCGCGCATGGAAATACCCGTGGCTAGAAAAGCCAATACCCCCACGACGATCGTGCGAAAGACTCCTCCCAGAAATAATCAAACCACCACCGCCAGTCAGAGAAGAAATGCCATCAATCGCGCGAAAAAGATCTTACAAAATGGTAAGCAAGTAAGCAAGACTACGATGAGACCCAGTATTGCTCGCAAAAAACCCCCTCTCCCCCCCAAAGCTCCCAAGGCTCCGTCTCCCCCTAAGCCAGTCAATGGTAATAACAATAAACAACCAATTCTCACCAAACCCACGACTTCAGCGGGTATGACTAAATCCAAAAAGCCCTCGACTTCAGCGGGTATGACTAAATCCAAAAAGCCCTCGACTAGAACACCTTCGGGTAAGAAAAATAAGGTGAGTCAGGCGTGGATTAACTCATTCATGAAGAATATGACTCGCAATTAAAGAAAATAGTCGTTCTTTATATAATGAAATGTTGTGACGTGTGTTGCGAAAAATACAACAATTCAAATCACAAAAAGGTTGAGTGCCCTTTTTGTGATTTAAAATCGTGTCGGTCGTGTTCACAGAAATATATGCTTAGCACTATTGAAGAGCCTCATTGTATGAAGTGTAAACATGAACACAATCGAGAGTTTATAGACACATTCTGCTCGTCTGTATTTAGAAATCGCGACTATAGAAAACATCGCGAGAACGTTTTGTTACAAAGAGAGATGGCACGCATGCCCGAAACGCAACCGTATGTTATCCGAGAATTGCAATTAAGAAGTTTGCGAATGTCATATCTCTATTTAGTATACATTCTGACAAATATGTATAGGACTGATGACGTTATGGAAGAGGTGAAGCCGTATTTAGACTCGGTGTTACGTACGAATATCGTCGATATCTACGAAACCATACAGGTACTTAATTCGAACGAACCGACTATATCGAGTGATAAATATCATAAGATCGCTCAGAAGTGTCCATCGGAAGAATGTCGCGGGTTTTTGTGTGACGATTGGATATGTGGTATATGTAATAACACGTTTTGTGATAAGTGTCATGAGATTCTTGTTCCTGGGCACGTGTGTAACAAAGATACTGTAAAAACGATAAAGTTATTGAATAGGGATACGAAGCCATGTCCCAAGTGTAATGTACCCATATCCAAAATAGAAGGATGTGCTCAGATGTGGTGTACACAGTGTCACGTAGCTTTTGATTGGAGAACGGGTGCCATAGAGACGGGTAGAATACACAATCCACATTATTTCGAGTTTAAAAAACGCTCGAGAGACCATGGAGATATTCCATGTGGTGGAAGACCTACTCATTCAGAATTAAGACAATCAGGTGCTTCTGTCACGATTTTAGAGATTTCTGTGAGCATTGTACAGCTCGAATACGAACTCATGTACCGCTATGGATACATATACGAAGACAATCGATATTTACGTATGAAATATCTACTAAAAGACATGACGGAAGAACAGTTAAAACGTGAGCTTCAGAGGCGAGACAAAAATAACTGTAAAACGCGGGACATCAGGGATATTTACCAGATGTACATTGATACAGTGGGAGACTTGTTGAGACAATACATGATCGACCGGTCAAAAGAGTTGGATATCATCTCAGAAGTTCGTGAACTGCTTTTGTATATGAATCAGGTATTGGAAACTATAAGGAAGAGGTACGTTTGCAAGCTTCCTTATAATTTAATCTTGGATATAATCAGATGAGAGTACAGATTATTATAGCATTGGTACTATTATGTATTCTGTTACGACCAACATATAAAGAACCCATGGTCTTACCTAATGTGTTCACTCCTGAAGAATGTGACGCTATAATAAAGAAGGCCAAGACCAGGCTGGAACCGTCAATGCTCGACGACGTCGTCGAGGTGGATAAGACTATTCGAGATAGCGAAACCGCGTGGATAAGTCCCGACGAAAATGGTGTAGCTAAAAAAATGATAAAGAAGTGTGTCTCATACACCGATAGGAAACCCGTTAACAGTGAACATCTACAGGTTCTCAAATATAAAGAAGGTGGATTTTACAAACCTCACCAAGACTCATGGACCGATGAACCCAATCCTAGAATTGTCACTGCTATAATCGCGTTGAATGATGATTATGAAGGTGGAGAGACGGTATTTCCTAATTTGAATAAGAAGTTTAAATTTAATAAGGGAGATGTTCTTCTATTCAACAATTTCACTGATTGGGGGCAGCAAACGCCAAAGTCGTTACACGGCGGACGACCAGTGAAATCGGGTGTTAAGTGGATATGTAATCTTTGGATACACAGGTACCCATATGACCCGGAAACGTGGTCGGATACCGAAGGTGGTGGTTCGTGCTCCGTCTTTTAAGTTCGCTCCCGTACCTCTAACATAGACTGATGAAGCGTTATTAATGTAAATATTCCCAACGCAAATAGATACACTGCGTCGATCCACATAGTAAAAATGACGGCTGTAGGTAATGCAAAAAAGCAATACGTAGAATGAAAAACCAATACAGGTCTTAGCTTTAACTTCTCCGAATACACTGCGTATAATGTAACTACCAGAAACATTATATTTAGTACATCAGCCACCGAAAACCGAATTGATAAAGCGTACAACCCTAACCATAAAAACACCCATAAAACCATACGATTAATCTCAGGATATTTGACGATAATTTCTAAATGTGGATATTGTTGAAGTTGAGGTTCATCAGCACTCTGTGGAGCTTCGATGTCTTGATTCATACCTATCGAAACATTACCATCGGGTGATTCGACGACAACGTGTCGCTCATTTTCCATGTATTATTTTCGTTTTATTTTTCTAAAAGCTTTAATGCCTCGAGTTGAAACTTATCACACGGAGCGTTCACGGATAATGGGACGTACTCGATTTCCTTAATTATAGCTTCATCTTGGGTAACCGTCTCATACATTTTATCATGGAACCGCTTATTCACAAATGGATTGTTCATGAGAGGTGTTTTAGGGTACATCATACACCATGACATTTTGGTATGTGTATCGTCCATAGGGGCGAGTGTACTAAACGTAATGAATTCGTATGCACTTGCCAACTTGATACGTATGATAGACGTGGCCGGTGACACGAAACGACTATGAACGGGTGCACCGTTTTTAGGCTGCATATGTTCCGTAAATTTAGATGAAGCCTTGGGTTGAACAACTGCGAAACAATCTACATAATCGTCAATCGTCTCAACCTTAAGATTCTTAATAGTTCCATTATTCTCATCTGCGAAATTGTGTACATAGTTTATGTGTGAAATATCGGTTGCGTTCAAGATCCAATCGTAAATGTTACCTTTCAACTCCCTCGAGCCGTACACCTGAACCCAATTGGGATCGGTTAACTCCTTACAATATCGAGTTGGAAGAGGCTGGTTTTTCTTAGCGGTCCAAATAAATCCTCCGTCTTCAATTATCGGATACGAACCAATATCTCCGCCTTTGGGTATGCTATGTGCAGAGGGTACCTTTACAAGCTTCCCCCTTGTGTCATATTCCCACCCATGGTATGGACACTGTAACTGGTCTCCTTTTACATGTCCGTTACATAAATTAGCTCCTCTATGTGGGCATTTAGCATCCAACATAGAAACCTTACCAGAAGTGCCGCGGAAGAGTACACATTTCTTTCCACTGATACGAACACTCTCCATTTCGAGTCCCTTCGAAACTCCTATGCCATATAACATTTACTTATATTATTAACTATTTTTTAAATCACCATAAATTTCTAAAATATCTTTCACAATGGGACTTCGTTCAATATCCGCGTGTTCAAATGTAATACATTCTATACGTTTATGTGTATGTCCATTGATTCGTTCGTAAATGTCTTTGAGTCCATTTTCATCGTATTTTCTATCATGTTGTCTAAGATCACCTGTTATTACCATTTTACTATCATCACCTATACGCGTGAGTAACATTTTCATTTGGTTTGGCGTCGAATTTTGCATCTCGTCCGCTATGATAAAGGAATTCTTAAAAGTGCGTCCACGCATATACGCCAAAGGACATATTTCTATGATCTTCTCTTTGATCATCGACGCAATTTGCGCTTGACTATAAAACTCTGCAAATATATCCATGATGGGTCGAGTCCATGGATCCATCTTCTCTTCGAGTGTCCCGGGTAGATACCCAATATCTTCTTCCACGGAAACTGCGGGGCGTGTCAGTATAATTCTTTTAAATAAGTCGTCATTTAATCCCTGTATAGCAGCGTAACACGCTAACATAGTCTTACCTGTACCAGCCGGTCCGATGGCAAACACCATAGGTTTCATACCGTATAAAACCCTATTATAGTCCTTCTGGTGTTCATTTTTCGGAATCGTGTTTGGAATATTTATCTCAAATTCATACTCATCTTCATATAAATCGGTCTCATATGAACAAGGTGATAATTTTTCGCGGCGACCTTTCTTCCCCATACTATTTACTTAGAACATTTTGAGTGATAATTAAATATTAGCCTGTAACCTAGGTTGCACAGAACTAATTACTTGAGTTCCTAAAAATGCTGTACCCGCGCCTTTAGTCGATCTAGTGAACATCCATACCAGACTTGAAACACTGGGGATGATAATTCCAACCATCACGAATAGTACTCCTATCATAAATGCAGATACTACATTTATATCATGTTCTTCGGGATCTAATGGATTGTATGAAACGGTAATTTTATCCCCTTTGTCAAATTTTTTATTACCTCTGTTTGTCTTAGTACCACTATACAAGTTTCCGTCTACTTCATAATCGTATTCAATCTCACAATACCAAACGAGTCTATTACTTTCCCTGATTCTGGAACACGAGGATTTCTTTATTATACCGGTAACCTTTTTAGAATATTTGTTTTTTATACGCACAAGGAATATACCTATTATAAAAAATATCAACCCAAAAAATAGTGATTTCAAAAAATTCCAAAATGCTAACCAGCCGCCTGCTACGTTACCAACACCTATGACCGTATTTGGTATAGCCATTTATATATGTGTATATTATTTTCATAATAAATAAGAGATGCTCGCTTTATTCTGTAAACCAGTTGTTATTATAGAACCCCCTAAAAAACAAATCATTACACCCCAGGATTGTAGAATTGTTTATGTAAAAGAAATAAAAGATAATGCACTTGTATCAGAATTTTTAGAACCGGTTGATTGGCTACAGGCGCCACCGGTTGTCATAGATAAATCAGGGGGAAAGTAAACGTATAAGATTTGAAGTGTTTTTTAGTTTCATGAAAATAACTTCATCACATTCACCTCCCTTAATTACCATTACGGGTTCACCACACGTTGTTCCACTCGTTTTATACCGATCACATGCATTAGCAGTGCGTTCCGTAATATTCATGTGCTGCGAATACCCAATAAAAGTCTTGTCAATTACACCGTCACCGTCACGAGCTTCGACGGTCGCTTTAACGGAATATGCACCATACTCCCAAGGTTTTAACGTATCGGGTGGAGGGGGAGGTTCCGCAAGGAATGACGCTTTATTTCCCTTGAAACGTTTACGTAAGGCGCTGGCTGGAGTCAGTAAAAGAGTTGCGAGTGCCTGCATTGATATATGTACGTCCAGATTTTTTAAGTGTACTTAAGTCGAGACGTGTTTCGATGAAAACACAACATGAATATTTTCTTCCTTTCTTTGATTCCACAAGAGATCGCAGAACTTTCCTGTGATCAACATGTTATCAAAATTCAATTAGAGATCGCTCAGATGTTGTATACTGCGTGGTACTATGCTAATCAAGAACAATACGTTCGAGAACACGCTCCGTATACGAAAAGTGGTTCACAACGTGGGTACAAACCCGCACACAAGAAACACCCTATGACGATGTGGATCTCTTCCAGTCTTTGTAATTACATGTTCGCATGTGATATCGGATTGGCCTTGTCAAAAGAATACACTAAGCGATACGGTAAAATCCATACATGCGAGGAACATTTGCGATGGCTTAAGGATAATGTTCCACCCCATTTCGACGAACACAAGAGCGATACCGCTTATTACTCTGTTCAGGGTATCCCAGAATGTATGCCCGCGGCGTATCATTGCCCAGATGTGATCGACGCATACCGCAAGTATTACATCAATGACAAGGCTTCATTCGCACGCTATAAAACGGGTACACCATCCTTCATGCAGGGTATAAAGGTTTAGATTGTGATTGTTTCATGTATAAAATAATTCCGTGGTGCCCGCATGAGAAGAAGTATCTCCATTGTATGATATGTAATAAAGGGCCTATATGTATTCATGGCGATATTCAAGATCTGTGTTGGTACTGTGTCGAGGGTCAGTTTTGTGATCATAAGTGTCTTAGATATAGATGCCCAATTTGTAAACCAAAATAATTTGTAATGTAATATAAATGAGTAACTTACAGAAGAAGATACCTTTTATGGCGGGGGTGTTTGGACACCTTATTTTTCAAACTTTTGTCGCATACAGAGCCGCCGAGGCGACCTCCCAGAACGCCTACATGAAAGATATCGCGCGTTCCAAAGCGCTTTTGATAGGTGTGATTGGTTTGGTGATATTGTTATTATTGACCCTCTTACGTTTACCGATCCCTGTTAAGGTGTTTCTGTTTACGATATTGGCCTACATCGCTGGTATGACTTTACACAACGTGCCCAACTTACAAGAAGCTCTACTCGAGACCGTGGGTATATTTATAGCCATGTTGGTCGCTGGTATTTTCACCGTTAAAATGGGATATAATCTCGATATTCTCGGTCAGATACTTTTCTTTTCGCTCTTGACGATCTTGATCGCCAGGGTTATCAATACGTATGTGAGACGTAAGTCCGAAACCCTCGTACCTAGTAAGATTATTTCAATATTATTTGCGTTGTTTGTGGTGTATGATACGAATAAGATATTGCAGCGTAATTACGGTGGCAATTTCGTAAACGCATCGTTAGACTACTTTTTAGACATAATTAATCTCATTCCCTCGGTTGGTAATGAGTAGACAGACTTGCCGGGGATCGAACCCGGAATACTGGATTAGAAGTCCAGAGTGATATCCATTTCACTACAAGCCCTGCCCCCGACGAGATTCGAACTCGTGACCTCCGGCTTACAAAACCGACGCTCTGCCAACTAAGCTACAAGGGCGAATGGTGATTTATTTTATTGCGCGTTATATTTAGTCAATGGGTCCAATTACGGAATTCAGAATCTCTGGGTACAACGCGTTTTCTTTGAAATGATCCATGAGCCGCTTGCGGTTCGCGATATGCAGCTTTTCAACATCTGCCTTGTTCTGTCCCACATAAGGGACGGCGTAACCTTCGTCGCACATCCACTTATTCACATTCGTCCAATGTCCATCTTCGGATACCCATACCTCGGCGAGAATGCGCCCAAACTTTCCACGCGAGTCACGCTCGGGACATCGAAGTTCGATCTCGATATCATCCTTTTCCGAGGCGACGGCTTTCATACACCAGTCTTTGAGCTTCTTCTTGGACATGAGTCCGAACACTTTCTCGACCTTATCAGAGGTTCGAGACTCGGGTGTATCGATGCCTAGAAGACGGACTCGTTGCTTCGTGCAAACATCGAAGCCGAGATCGATGCAGACGTCGATGGTATCTCCATCAACAACCTTTTCCAAAGAAGAAACCTTGTATCGAAAGTTGCATTCGGGAGAATCGTACGCCATTATATGTAACACATGGTTCTAATCTTTAACCCTAATTAAAAAAATAGTACTCGATTATAATATGTATATCCGAGCATACTCTTCCAATGATTCCTACAAATATAGACTTGAAAAGACCAGGAAGAATGTTCTAAACGAGATATACGAGAAAAAGGTTGTCAAACCCAAATCAAAAACATCAGAACCGGAAAATTTGCGTCTTCATCTACGATTCAAAGAAGCCATAGAGGAAGCCGAAGAAAAATGTTCGACCGATAAAAACTCTAAAGAGTGTCATTTCGCATGGTACGAGGTTGATGAGCTAGAAGATTCTATCGCCCGGTGGAATTCCCGACACGACTCACAGTAACCGTAGCAGGCTCTTCGTCATACGTGTAATACTTTATAGAAATACCAAACATGCGTTTCATGTGCGTATTCAACTCTCCGTTAATAGCCCCTTTCCAGTCTCTTAACGTAGTAGCAAAATATTCCATACCATCTTCTCCAAACACTCTGGACCGGAAAAAAGGTTGCATACGAACCCATTCCATATGTTTATTTACAGTAGCAGGAACCGGTCGCTGTTCCTTCTCTGCAGACTCGATAATATCTATGACGTAATATCCATGCCTATCCGCGATAAGATTTGCTTGCATTCCCGGGTATCCCTTAATATACGCTTCGAAATCTGCCCCACTCGGAAGTGTGACGTATACCTCCCGGGTACTCGAAGGCAATGGCGAATCACCCCTGGCGGTTGATATACCCGGGTGTGTATGATACGAAATGTATGAATTTCTGACCAATCCTACAATGTGCCCGCTTACTTGCGTTCTTTGTTGCGATGTAAATCTCGTCGGAACGTTGAACTTAACCATATTTCCATCAGATACAAAATCTATTTTTCCTCCATACTCCCATCTCTTAATTGTGGAAAGATTGTTTATCACACGTAACTCTTTTATGACACGCTTGGGAAGTTGTATGGTCGCTCTCATATTCGACACGCGAACAACTTTCGCTACCATCTCCAAATCCTTTCGTTTGGAGCTATTAGAAACAGGTGTATAGTTTGATGGAACCCGCCTTCGCTTACCCAACATACCCGCGCCAACGGAATTTATGTTCATAACATTCCTGTGGAAAACGTGGTTATCGAGATTTCTGTTTCCCTGATTTATGTTCATGGATGTACCTGGTGATTGAGGCGTGGGCATCTTACTGTACATACATAAAATTATCTCGTCTTGGTAATCTTAAGAGCCGTTTTTTTGGCAACTTTGGGATCAATCCTGTTCACTGTACTTTTTTTGGGGTTAAACATCTTCTTATGCGCGTGCCAATATTCCGGTGCTCCAACCTTGAAGTTCTTATGAAGCTTAGCCTTGTACCAAAATACACAATCCTCGATGCGGTTACTCTTGCTGGTATTGTCTAACACAATGCACTCGTAATTCTCGGTGCATGCATCCATAACCTTATTGAACATGTCAAACGACGGGAAGATACCAAAAAATGACTTATAAAGCTTCTCTCGGTTCTGAATGATATTCTCTCGTAAGACAAAAACATAATCAACGTTTGCACGAAGTGCGGGAGGCAGGTCCATACAGTACTGCATGGTCAGCATAAAGAATATCTTCCAGTGCCGCCCGTTCATAAAACATTGACGAATACACGTGTCGCGCATAAATTTATTATCGTACATACAATCATCCAATAGGAGAAAGGCTCCACAATTTGTCTTACCGGCACCTACGAGTTTTCTTTGACGATCCATCACACGCTCGATCGCCTCTCTATCATAGTCACCGTATATGAACAGGTCGGGTATATACTGCTGATAATAGTGGTTACCTTCTTCAGTAGCCGATAAAACAATACCCGCTGGTAAATGTTTCTTGTACCACAGAATATCAGTCACAAGAGTCGATTTACCTGTGTTACGTTTTCCTATGAACACGCATACCTTGTCGTCAGCCATTTTGGCCGGGTTGAATTTTCTCAAACGTAAATCCATCTATAATATCGCACTCTTTTATTTGATAAAATTTTACTCACATGTATTAAGAATGGCCGGACGTTTACGTCTTGCTGTCACTGGTATTCAGGATCAATGGCTTACCGGAGAACCAAAAATTTCATACTTTTCGTCCATCTATAAACGACACACCCGATTTTCTACAGAAGCAGTCGATATTCCTCTTACTGGAAATATTTCATTAGGTGGAAATGCTATAGCTCGTATCCCGAATAACGTAGGGGATTTACTTCGAAGCGTGATACTTAAACTTACCCTGGGGACTTTACCAGAACCGAGTGTATTACCCGGAGACTTGTATAACGCTTCACCGTCTACGAGTGTGATACAGTACGTCGACCTAGTGATAGGTGGTCAAACTATTCAACGACTCACAGGTGACTATATAGACATGTACAACCAACTTCACAGTAACAAAGATGATGCGAATACGACTCTTTATTATATGAACGGACACAATAACCAGATACAGATTCTTAGCGGAGCTGGAGGAAGTGGACCGAAAACGTTTTATCTAAACTTACCGTTTTACTTTTTTAGAAACCCTAGCCTGGCTATACCCATATGCGCTATTACTCGACAATTAATCGAGATACATGTAAAATTTAAAAATACGGATGATGATGTGACGTTTAAATATGAAGAAGTGAACGGAAATATGGTACGTACAAAGACGAATACAGGGTCCATCGTCGAGGCGTCTGTCATCGCGGACTTTTACTTTATCACTCGAGACGAGATTAACTTTTTACTCACGCGACCCATGGAGTATATCATAACGCAGCAGCAGTTATCGACCATGCAATTTAAGCCTAACGAATCTAAGAAATCTGCGTTGTTAAAGTTTACAAACCCCGTGAAAGAATTATTATTCTTAGCGAAAGAAGAGACTGGACCAAATGCTACTAGATCCACGACTATCATCCCCGACGAATTTTCTCAATTGGGTACTGATATTGATGGTACAACTTCATTCGGTAATGCTGGTCAGAGTGTATCATTGTCCTCCGATGGGTCGAGACTCGCCGTGGGAATAAGATCAGGTGGTTCGAGTAGTCAGGGTATAGTTCGAGTGTTTGATTGGGATGGGACATCTTGGACACAAGTTGGTTCAGATATAGTCGGTCTCGTCAATGGAGATAATTTCGGACGCGCTGTGTCTTTATCTTCGGATGGAGCGAGAGTCGCTATTGGAGCTCCCTTTGCCGACCCAATACCTTCTAGTTCTGGTCAGGTTTCAGTATACGAATTAAGTGGGTCTACGTGGGTACAAATGGGGTCGACGTTTAGTGGTTCAGTAAACAATGAACGACTTGGAACTTCCGTTTCGTTAAATTCGGACGGAACGAAACTCGCTTTTGGGGCTCTACAGACGGGTTCCAATACTGGATATGTCAAAGTGTACAACTGGTCCGGAACTTCATGGACGCAGGTTGGTTCTACTATGGTTGGTGACGCTACAGGTGATGAATATGGAACATCCGTTTCGTTATCTTCAGATGGAACAAGACTCGCCGTTGGAGCAGCTGCACATAATACAAGTGGATATGTCAGGGTTTATGAATTTTCGGGGAATGCATGGGGTCAACTGGGTTCTATTATAAATGGTGAAGGTAGTACTGATAGGTTCGGGTTCTCTGTCTCATTAAGTTCAGATGGAACGCGGTTTGCTGCTGGAGGGATTGGAAATACCGCAAATTCTGGTCACGTTCGAGTTTTTGAGTATTCTTCTGACTGGACTCAAGTTGGTTCTGATATTGATAGCGAATCTTCGGCTGATAATTTTGGATACTCCGTTTCGTTGAACTCAGATGGAACAAGACTCGCCGCTGGAGCGATATTTAATAACAGTAATCGCGGACATACACGGGTATTTGATTCGCAAACGTCGTTCGGAACCACTTCGTGGAATCAAATAGGTTCTGATATAGACGGCGAAGCTCCAAATGATTATTCTGGAAATTCTGTCTCATTATCTTCTGACGGATTAAGATTGGCTATCGGGGCGCCAAACAACGCAGACGGTGGTAGCCTTGCTGGACACGTCCGGGTGTACAGAATGGACGAAGACATTACAATCCCCGAAGACCATCTACTGGATACGACATCTCCCGATCAAGAATTTTCTGGTCATGTCATGGGAAAAAGGTCGGATTATAGATTCGTGAAAAATATCAAATTCGAGTGCAATGGAAAGACGATGTTTGATCACACGGGTAAATACCTTGCATACGAACAGTCATTGATACACCATACCGGTTGTCCAGACCCGGGGTATGAATTTTACATATATTCCTTCGCGATGAAACCGGAACTATATTACCCGACAGGTCAATTAAACATGAGTCGTATCATCCACAAGAAACTAGATGTGGAACTCGATGAAGTTTCGACTACACGAAACATAAACTTTTCGATTTACGCTTTAAATTATAACGTCTTACACGTCGAGGGAGGATTAGCGGGTTTAAAATTTTAACGGGTTATAGTAGAAATGGCAGGACGGGTACAACTTGCCACTACGGGTACTCAGGATGCTTATTTCACAGAGAATCCTGAATACACGCATTTCATAAAACAGTTCAAGAGGCATACTAACTTTTCAACGTATGACTTGACTCATGATCTACATGGTCAACTAGAATATGGAGGTATCGTTAAATGTACGATACCAGTGAACTCTGGTGACCTGATAAAGGCGGTTCGAGTACATTTTACGTTACCACCTTTAGAAAATAACGGCGCGTACTTCCGATACGTAGAATCCATCGGACATGCAATTTTTCAACATATAGATCTCACTATAGGTGGACAGCTCGTTCAGAGAATTCCGAGAGATTGGTTACAGATTTACAGTGAACATTACATCACACAGACAAAACAGAATAATCTGTCTAAACTGATCGGTAAATGTCCCGACGAATCTTCTGGACTCCCGGTACGTCACGCGTCTATTGATGAATACTTACCACTCGCGACTACATCGGCGAGTTACATAGTGGATATACCGTTTTATTTTCACAACAATCCAGAACTTGCGATTCCGCTATGCGCCCTAACAAAACAGGAGTGTGAAATAGAAATTCAGCTCAGTGATATTGGCAAATGTATTCACAATTTATCTAATTTACTTACACAATCTTCACCTAATAATACCAACTTTGTCGTGACTGTACAAGCTACCTCAGGTGGTAACAAATTTTTTATAAACGGAGAACAACAACCGACGCTTGAATTACAGTACGGTAACACGTATACATTTCAAATTGACTCTACCATTCAACTTAACCAGCACCCATTTAAACTTTCCCGGGGTGAAGATGGTATTCATGCATTTCCTGTTCCATATTTAGACTACACGGATAATCAGACATCCACGGACATCCTGAACGTTTATACTATAACGTTTACCGTAAACAATGATACACCGAATAAGTTGTATTACTATTGCGGTAATCACCCAGGAATGGGAGGTCGGATAAATATAAATAATGTGGGAATTGGTGACACGTCTCGTTTTGGTATCGAGTCCATGACTTTACATACGGAGATGGTCCAACTTAACGAACCGGAACGTCAGGCGATCAAAAAGAGTAATCGCGACTATATCATCACTCAAATTCAACAGGATACGTTTGAAATTCCTATATCTAGTTCCGGGGGTACAGATGACTATAGGTTTAAAATGAACTTCATGAATCCGGTGAAAGAGTTGTACTTTGTGATCGCAAACATTCCCCTACCGACGAATAGTTTTTTCAGTCCGTTCGATTACGATTTTACTTACCAAGTATATATTAAATATTTAAACTATGAACATCTCGTCAGTTTGGAGATGATCTTAGATAACGAAACTATTCTCGATGAAGTAACAGGGAATGTCGTACACCTCAGGGCCGTGCAAAGTGGTATTCATCATTCCAGGACACAGCTGTTCAGAAGATTTTACTCATATAGTTTCGCATTAGAACCCGAGAAGTGGTATCCGACAGGTCAACGCAATTTCAGTGCCATTAAAGAACAGATCATTCAACTGAAACTCAATAGTGAAACAACTTATAAAAGAGAGCTTAGAGTTTATGCACTTGCTAATAATATACTCCGAATCAATGGAGGCAGCGGAAAAGTTATCTTCCCAAATGGTGGAATCGGCAATTAATATAATGCAGCCAGTGATGGAACATGCGGTCGTTTTATCAGGACAATACGCTAAAGCATGTGGCCGAAACACGATTTTAGCGAAGGATATGGAATACTGTTTGAAATATTGTGCGATGCATACAGTGGGCCAACAAATCGGATCACACTTTCCCGAAATTTACGAGGACGAAGAATCGGATGACGAGGAAGAGATAGAGACAGTCGACGAAAGTGAAGAGGCACCCTTCGTCCCATATTCAGGATCAGAAGAACTGTATATGAAAATCAACGAAGCATATAACGCATGGGAGGGTTGGAAACCGACCAATCCGTCAGAAGAAATGATAAAAAATGCAATCGATAGTAATGGACACATCGCCTCTCCAGGGATGGACGACTTCTAATTACAAAAGTTTTAAAGCAGTCGACGAGTCCTCAGAATCTGGGTCGGATTCAGACTCCGATTTGGAGTCTGAAGCACCCAGGAAGGGTAATATCAGGGGATACAATAAGGACACCTATAAAAAAATTTTGTTCGTCGAAGAGTTGCTACCAGAATAAAATCTAAGCATACAATAAATGTCTTCCGATATCGCTGTCGATACCGTCCTCGCGATCTCCCGTGAGCTCGAGGCTCAGTCCCTCAACTCTGTGGTGGCCGGCTTCTCCTTCGCCGCGGCTCTCTCTTGGATGGATGTCGTCCGTTGGTCCATTCACCAGGTCGTTAAGGTTCAGAAGAACGGTGGCATGAACTATGCTCTCACCGCTCTCTTCACCACCCTCCTTTCCGTGATCGTCTACATGATCATCTCTCGCGTGTCTTCTCGCGTCAGGAAGCCCGGCGCTCCCGTCTACGCGGTTACTCGCTAAGTCTCCGTGGTTTAGTAAATACCATAAAGAAACATCCGGTAAGTACTATTAAAAATATATAGATAAACGCATTCCATTTATTCAGGTCATCAACCTTGCCTTGAATAGTTGGCGGAAGACGATACTCTTCAGTGCGCTCTTCGTTTTGTAACTCGGTACCCTTCTTTACCATAGGAACCCTCGATAATTTATCAGTCGTACCGTTTATAGATAATTTTAACACGTGATTCGCGTTTCTGAAATCATAAGGAATAAGGCGGTTATTACTACTGTAAAAAAACTGAATACGTAATTTTGATATATTTTGTGAACCCGATTCGAAGTTATGCTCTACGGCGTCATCTATACCAGAATAGTTAATGACGTCACCACACATCAGGATTCTACCAGTATAAAAAGGTGTATCGGAATATACCGTTTTGTTCAATTCTTCCGCACCATTACTTATCTTCAAAATAAGCGCATCTGGACCCTGAAGGTTTATACTTCCCGTTATTAAAAGTCCCTGTGCCTCTGGAGGAACTGTCGTGTTTGATCTTATGTTACTCGCGGGTAAGCCAAATATATCGTGTGGAGTTGTATATCCTTCCGTTGCCACCGAAGAATGATATCCATTTGTACCATCATAAAACTTGAACGAAAATTCGCTCCCAGCAGGTGCAGCCGATGATAAAGATGTTATGACGAGTTCGTTTTTATCCTTATCATATGAAAAGTCTATAGGAGAACTTACATAGGCACCACCTAACGCCGCGTTGACTTTAGTTTGTAATTCTGACGCTAGAGACTTACCACTGTAATTTCCAGGAGTGAGTGTTACTGTTACAACCGTGTCTGGCGTGTCATGAACAACAAAATCAAACGTTTTGTTACGATCATTGATTAAAAATTGACTTGCATGAATACGAGCCGATACCAGAGATATCTTAGAGACGTTGTAAATTGGATTCTTCAATTCGACGACATAATCTCCTGGATTGGGATACACTATCGGATCGCGTTCTCCACTATCTATGTCTAACGTGTGTACGCTCATTAAAATAAGGGGATATATTTTAATCAGTGTGTGTTATGCAAATATGAAAGTGTTTACAAAATCTGTTGAGCGATGGGGTTGTTCTGAAGCTGCTGCTTGGCCACACCAAGGCTATAATCCGAGGCGTATGGGTTAGCATTACCCTTGTAATGGTTGAAGTTGTAATATTTGTTGTTATCGTATTGTTGTGTCCAGCCACCGTTCATAGGACCCGTGCGACCATCAATGCGCGTGGTGTCGAATCGCATGGCGGTAGGCATACCAGCCTGATTAAGAGGTCCAGCACGAACGTTCATCCTACCAGCGTTACCAGGTCTGTTCGCCTTACCACGGCGGTCATCGGGACGGAAACCATAAGCGAATAGCTCCTCGGAAGTGTACGGGCGCTGAGGAGACCTGGCTTGAGATTCCCTGAGCTGAGAAGCGGGGGCCATGATGTGACCATGCGCGAACGTACTTATACCCGGAGCAACCTGGTTGTTGTACACGTATTGTTCAGTATTACCATCCTTCTTATTACGTGTAGGATCCGCCACATGTTGAAGAGCCGACACCGTGCGCTTAGCACCATTAAAGCCGAGACCATCGTCACGAGAACCAGTCATAGAACGGTTAGTGACACGCTTACCATTCACGTGCTCACCCCTAGGAATATGACCACCGAAGCCCTGTGACTTGGCACCCGCGACCGGCCGGCGTTCGGGAAGATACGCAGTCTTTTCGGGGCGGTTATTCGCCAGCTCACCCATCTTACCACGACGACCACCGAAGATATCATGAGCGGGGCCACTCCTACCGGGTAAAGTGGTAAGTCTATACTCACCCACGTTCTCTGGATTCACACGCACGATCTGATGGAAACCACCCGCCGCCGGGACATCGGGACCGACAGCGATACCCGGCCCTACGTATTGCTTCTCGATGGGAGAAAGGTTATTCATACGACCACCATCGAACATACGATCCCGCATCTCTAATACTTCATTACCACTTGACCGCCCCTGTGGTGCGATGTCCGAAAAATTATTTATCTCAACCTTGGGGTCGGGTAAATTCGATAAACTGACAGGCTTGGGAGACATGACATTAGGCATCTCTTCCTGAATAACCGGAACGGGCGCCTGTTGAACGGTGATGTTATACTCTTCAGTCTTTTTCTTTTCACTTAAAACTTTTCCTGCATAAGCTAATCCAGCGATAGCTACTAACGAAAGTGGATCAGCCATTCTTAATTTTAAGAGAGATTTTTATTGACCAGGATAACGCTTCATGAACTGCATATTCTGAGTTTCGGCTGTGGTACTGGCGGGTACATATTGCATCGTCTTGAGGGGAAGCTTGCACTTCATATCTTGGAGAGGGAACAGGTTCTGTTCGTACGTCTGAGTGACGATCTTGTTAAATCTAGATGTGGATTGAGGACGGAGGAGATCACTCGTCTCGATAAATTCAGCGGGAGCACCTTTACCCGCCATGAAGGGTGCGGTACCGTATAACATGGTGTTAGGTCGGCTAGAACCATAGTTAAGGGTACTGGGCTGGGGGTACACGAACACCTCGTCCGTGGCACACGCGGACGGGTGAGCAGGGTTTTCAACAATTTTCAGTCCTGGCTGAAGCTGATACGCCATTTACTATTACATGAGAATATTATCTATCTAAGCTGCTGGGCCGTTACCCCCACCAAACATACCACCTCTCTTATCGTCATTAGACGCCAATCCACCAAACGCCTCTAACTGCACACCCCGTGCATTAGGACTACACAGGGTCGGGTCCGACTTGCAGATCGGAGCACCCTTCTCACCATATAACCACTCAGCGAAAGCGGTCTGATCACCCGGAATAGTCGTCACGGGACCCGAAACAAACTGCCTAGAAAAGGCGTTTCTCTGAGCATCAGGCATCGGGGAGCGAGACTTCTGCGGACCATATGGGATGCGTCCTGACAACATGTCGTTCACTTCATCACGCACCGTATCGTACCTACAAGCTGAAGGGCGATCCGGTCGACCATCAAAATCACTCATCAAGACGTTCGCCATGGGATTATCAACCGTGGGAAGCTGACACTCCGGAACGTACGCCTCCTTCATCACCTTCTTTCCCTTGATCATTTTAGACTTTTCCATTACATAAAGAACCGATAAGACTGTAGCCCCTAATATGAAAATACGGATGTCCCGTCTGATGAGATACAGAATACATGTCGCGTAGATGACAAATCGAGCTGTAGCATTGATCCGTTCGGCTGTCGTCTGTTGACTGGTGGGCCAAAATTCGGTGACCTTATCGGACCTGACGACTTGCTTTGGATCTTCAAACAATGAGACCATTTATATTATGCGTAGTTTATTTTTTCATCATACCACTGAGCAGCCCCTGCATGGACTGCATAAGCTTATTCTCATCAATCTCGAGTTCGCCATCTTCGTTAGAAAGCTTATCCGCACATTGCTTGGCGACCGTCTCAATCATGCTAAGTGTGTCAGCTGGAATGGCGGTGATGGTAGTGCCAAGCATGTATAGCGTTTGAAGATACTGCCAAATTGCATCCTTAGTACCGGGAGAGGCCTTGGGCCAGCATCCCTTAAGGTTGATATCCTTGAGAAATTCAATATTCTCTGCATGTTCGAGGAAGAACGATTCGTCCTTAGAGTTGATCTTATCCACATGAGGGGTGACGTTTTCCATGAAACCGTCGACAATAATCTTGCCGTTAGTAGATCTCATGAGTTCAAAAGCGGCGATGTACTTCTTAAGACCCTTCTCCTCTGGGAAGGTCTTATGCAGCTCCATGAGAAACTGGCCCATCATGTCGTTAAACGCTGTAACGGAAGTCATATATAACATATGTTGCGATTAATCTTTAAGTTACTCAAAAAGGGTCGGTAGAAATGGTTTCACGCTTACCTAAACCATTAGACACGATAAAATAGACTAAAATGGCTACTAATGCAGCCGGTTTGGCATACGCACTCGTAGAAAGAGTGCCCTCGTCATTCAATCGAGCTTTGCCGTGAATGTATAAAGCGGTGAGTGCGGCAGCAATCATGGCCGCAGAAGCTGGATCACGGAAGTATTCGTCCATATTTAATAGCGGAGTTTTTTACTCCTGGCATCTGCGGCATCGGCGAATAGGTCACCATCTGAACGCTGGGGCTGCTGGGGACGGGTGCTCACGGTTCTAAACTCATTTTCAAACGGATTGGGCGCCGGTTCTTGCGGGGCCTGATACTCTTCCATCGGTTCCTGATACTCTTCACATGGTTCTCCCATTCCATCTTCAACTCCGCCCATGGGATGTTCCATCCCCTCCCCTTCCATTCCCTCAGCTCCTTCCATTCCCTCAGCTCCTTCCATTCCCTCGGCCCCCTCGGCCCCCTCGGGCCCCTCGGGCGCTCCAAACCCGCCACCCATTTCACCCGGGCTTTCTTCGTCGTACTCTTGGATGTTATCCTCGACCATATCCGCATCTTGGGGGTCGAGCATGTCCTCACCGTTAGAAGCCATGTACGTCTGTAAAATTTGCTGAACAGGGATCAACTCCTTCACAGTCGTCTCTACACACGTAGTAAATCGCTCATACAACTTATCGTTACGCGCGTGCTCTGACTGGCTATCAGTGAAAATGTAAGGATCGCGATAAAGATCTTTAGCCGCGTTCTTGTAACATGTATGAATGAAAACCTCGTTAGTAGGAAGTTTGACGGACATCTTCTTAGAATCGGAGCTCAATCGAACGGCAGAGAGAATCTTTACAGAGCTGACAAACACCGCGGCGACTAAATCTCTAAACCACGCACAACGCGCGGCGATATTCTCCGTGTGCTGGCGAGCCATAGTCTCATTCCATTCGGGAATGTCTTTCAGTAGGTTTTGGAACATTATTAAAACCTTTCGACCCTTGGACAGTTTCTGAGCCTCTGAATACATATCTTCAAAAACTTCAATCATGACCGGGCAAATGAGAATGCACAGTTGTTCCATATATTCGCGCTTAGCCTCGACTAAAATGTTCAAATTATCCATTTATGATAGACTGGTCTTTTTTTATTAGCATTACTGCGCATCTCTCCTGTACCTATTTGCCACTTTCTTAAGATTTACTAGGGTAGGGAAATCTTCTATATGATCCATGGGTCCAGAACTCACCCTGTCCTTTTTAACTTTCCACGTTATGGAAAGTCCGAAATTACCCGTTATGTGCACTATGAAACCGCCGAGTTCAAGCTGTCGTTTGAGATAAGACGTCGCCTTTAGACGATCGTACACGGGATATCCCACTAGAAATGCGGGTACTTCGAAGTTTACCCGCTTCTTTTGAGCCTCAACTGCTCTTCGTATCTTACGGGAAATTTGTTTATACAATTCCACATACGTTTCTTTCTTCATACGATTTCTATTGTTGGTTATTCGCGAGATCTCCTCTACGCTTATCATTAATATTACCCGGACTTAAATTTAGCATTTCTTCCTCACCTTTAACGATTTCAACAAACGGAATATATTCATGTCCTTCGATACCACTCTCAAATGGCGTTCTATTCGCAGGGGGGTTGACATCCATCGGCTGGGATCGAGCACTTATGACTCTCACGTTTGGTTTACCCGCTTTACCTATCGTGCTAGCGTTTGTGACGAGAATATCGACGGAGACCATGAAACCATAAGGAAAGCCCCCGCGCTTCAATACCATAAACATACATCTATACATACCGTGATTTTTATGCTTGTGTACGAATTGCTTCAATCCACTCGTCTCTATGATATAGTTGTTTATACCGGTCTTTTCCTTGATGTATTTACTCGTCGTGAGCACCAGGGACTCCATTATGTCATGGTTCACGATGGGTTTCGTGGACATATATTCCGCCATATTTGGTAATGGATCGTTCAATGCGATAACCCCACTCTCATTTGAAGCCACTGAGTACTTTTCTTCCCTGGACATCAGTAACAAAATGACCAGTATGAATAACAGGATGTTTATCATTTAATATAGACCTTTAAAAAAATCGTGTGTAATTTTCTGATTTTTTTTGACTCGATATTTTAGATGTCACTTTTGGTGTTCAGTCCGAAGTGTAAACATAGTATGGATGTGATCACGTTTATTAACAGTCATAACCAATTGAAACAGATTGTGCATTATCACAACGTGTCAGAATTGGGGATTCCTCCACAGTACAGATCAAAAATTACCAGGGTTCCTACGATGTTGACAAAGCATGGAAAAATTTTAGTCGGTAAGGAGATTCAAAATTGGTTGGAGTCTCTTTTACCAGTACGCGAACTCGAGACGTGTGGGTTCGGGGGTGGTCCGAATACGACAACTCTCGACGGTGAAGGAACTGATGAAATGTTTACGATAGAAAATTACGGGAGATCGTTACAGCCACCTATGACAGCAGAATTAGAAGCAAAGATTAATCGTAAGGTCGAAGACGTCGCTTATACGGATATAAAGAATTGAGTTGTGGTCAAAATAGTATGAAACTTGTGACTGTCCAAGCTGCAGCCATAAAGTCTACATTTGAAGTCTTAAAGGATATACTTAACGACGTGAACATCTATTTTAAGCCCGATGGAATGTACATCGTCACTCTCGATACGGCTCGAACTTCGCTTATAGACATGCATCTCCCAGCCGAGAACTTCGAAGAGTACGAGTGCAAGGAAGAGATAGACTGCGGTGTTAACATGACAAACATGCACAAGCTTCTTAAAACAATCACAGTCAACGATATTTTGATAATATCCGTTCAGTCGAAGGAACATATGAACATCGAGATTCACAGTGAACAGAAGAAGACATCCACGAAGTTTGAACTAAAACTTTTGGACATCAATGAAAACCAGATTGAAGTACCAGAGATGCATATGATGGTGAACACACCCATACCTTCTATCGACTTCCAAAGAATCTGCAGAGATATGTCTAACATAGGAGACGAATTGGAAATCCACCGAGGCGGAAACGCATTACGACTCGTATGCAAGGGAGATTTTGCTAACCAGGAAACGGAAATTCAGTGTGTGGAAGAATGTCCCATGATGTCTGGTACGTACTCACTTAAATACATGAATATTTTTACAAAGGCTACGAGTATGTGTTCGACTGTGCAAATCATGCAAGAAGAGCAGAATCGGTTCTTGATTCTGCGATACAACGTAGCGAACCTGGGTGACTTGAAGTTCTACCTCGCGACTAAGGTAAACGAAGATCAGACATAAGACCCGTCGACGTGTCAACTGTTTTCATCATTCCGAAACAGTTCTTCAACTTAATACGAGGAAGTTCATTTTTCAGTCTGTCTTCGCTATAAAATAGCATATCCTTAATCATCACCTTTTCACCATAAAAGTCCGAATTTGGACCCGCGTACCGCCGAATTTTGTCGAGAACGTCCTTTACTGGCTTGTCATCACAGTCCAGTAATTGTGCGCTTGTGAGAGGAATATGGAAAGACATGGCAGTCGATTTTTTAGGAGGCCATGAATAATTATTGTTGTAGGTCAAAAATTTATACATACGATTTTCGTACCAATAGCTGATTCTGACCAGAATTCTTGTCACCGCTTCAGGTGGTGTGGGAATGGGGTCGCCGATAGAAATACCGGCATGTTCAAGATCCTTTTCGTCGATCACGTACGATTTCGTATCAGGTTCAATTTCGTAACTTTGGCTTATCCAAAGGGGGTGCTCCGTTGTCTCGGCAGAAAAATCTTTAGAATGATCGACAAAATACTCGATATAGATATCATCGATTGTGTAATCACGTTTAGCGAAAATAAAATGCATCACCTTTTTTATCCCATAGATTACGTTAATTAAAAACTTGTGCAGTACTTTCATTAACGTTAATGGAGGGCAATTTTTTAAGCAGGTATAATAATCGAGTAGAAGAACTGACGAGCAAAATAAAAAGTGACCCGATTAATAAACGTGAATACGAACAGGAGTTATCGGATTATATAGCTCGGTGCATACCCTATGTACGACAATATGTAGACGACACAGAGGGGGAAGTGACCACCGATAATATTTTCAACTGTAAAGAGACTGCAGGTAAACAGAAGAAAGATATCTACGTCGAATATCTAGTGAACGTTGAAAGAAAGAATATAGATCGACCCATAGAACGCAAGCTCATAGATCGGTGTCCACGATGCCCGGATAGCAACGTGTTTCATTTCAGTGACACGAGCGAGATGGTATGTGATTCATGTGGTGTAGTACTGGATGTGTTGATAAGCGAAGAGCTCACGTACAAGGAAGAACAAGAGACATCAGCCAAGGTTATCAATTATTCTTACAAACGGGATAACCATTTTAACGAATGGCTCTCACAGTTCCAGGCACAAGAAATGACTACAATTCCACCGGAAGTTATCGAACAGTTAAGGAATGAATTTAAGAAGATCAAGATTAAATCCGTAACTGAGATTACACACGCAAAGGTTCGTTCGCTACTCAAGAAACTTAAACTGAACAAGTTTTACGAGCACGTGCCGTTTATTACTAATATTTTGAGTGGTATCTCACCACCCAAAATGCCCCAACAACTCGAAGAACAGTTACGAATGATGTTTCGAGATATTCAGAAACCGTTTGATGACAACTGTCCATCCGACCGAAAGAACTTTTTGAGTTATTCGTACGTACTTTTTAAATTTTGTGAGTTGCTATCTGAAGATTCTTACCTTCAATACTTCCCTCTTCTTAAATCCAAGGAAAAGCTCCACCAACAAGACGTCATTTGGAAAGCAATCTGCCGGGATCTTCAATGGGAATTTATTCCGACAGTGTAACTTCCGCGATTTGCGGTTGTAACCCTTCACCGGGCGGGAAATTAATCAGGTACGCAGATGTTAAGTCGAGTTGTGTGAGGTACTTTTTAGCTTGTGCGATCATGACATCGTTGAGACTTTTAACCGTTTTGAGTTCGAGAATGGTAGTTCTTCGCACGATAATATCAGCACGCGCCATTCCCACTACGTGATTCTTGTAATAAATGGGTACATGTCTCTCAGACTCGTACGGGATGTTCAACTCTCGAAGACCCACTTCCATTGCATTATGGTACACACGTTCACTGTGACCTGAACCAAGAGACGTGTAAATGTCATTAACCATTTTATGTATATCTTCTCGGAGTGATACTGCTACGTTTCTCTCATTTCGGAGATGGCGATCTATGATATCCTCGTAATACTCTTCGGACGATTTCTCGTTGTCTGCCATTTGTTATATTGGTCTTCATATCTTTATACACTTAAAGACAACACGCTAGATTAATATAGAATCCAGTTAGCTCAGTTGGTTAGAGCGCGGTGCTTATACAACAACGTATATAAAATGACTTCACTGTCATAGAAGCAACGCCGATGTCACGGGTTCGAGTCCCGTACTGGATATCTCTTTTTTTATGCACCAGTACGTGCATAAAAAAAGCGATTCTTAAAAACTTTAATATAGTTATACATGTCAACCGATATTTATACGATGAATTTATCAGAAAGTTCTGATGGCATGGTTCCTATAGACATGGATAATCGATCTAACGCATTCGTACCGGAAGCTCAATCTAACACGTACGCGCCAGAAATCAACCAAGAAAAAAATATACACGATTATAAAGACGACATGGACTCTACTCCTATCAGCGATGTTTTAGGTGGTCCCCAAGAAGGCACTTCTCTCGAACCCCCTCTCATGGCGGTTGACCCTCGTGCGGTTCAAGTGGCGCAAGCGAATGCCATGATGCCCCAGGTTCAGGCTGCCGCCCAAAAGACCGAGGATCCGACCAAGAAGAAGAATCCTTTTGACCTCACTGATGATCAATTACACACTCTCATCGTTGTCTTCGCCACGGCTGCTGCTGTAAGCAAACCTATTCAAGAAAAGCTCGCGAATACGGTTCCCAGGTTTTTAAATGCTCAGGGTAATCGTAGTCTCGTAGGCTTAGCGTCTACCGGCGCGGTTGCTGGTGTCGTGTTCTACATCACTCGTAAATATTTCTAAATCGTCTCGTACGGAAGACTGAAATCAATCAATCCTAATCGCGAGATAAGTCCGATCATAAGAATCCATGATAAGCATATCGTAAGAAGTGCAGGCCATGCTTTCTTAGCATCCTTTTTCCCGTAATTCTTGAAAATATCCTTAAGATCTCCTATCACTTGTGTCAATCCATAGACAATCCCACCCGAGAAAAGAAGGGCTAAAAAGACGTGACTCGTTTTCCCACTTACGATGATCGTCTTATTGGCTAAGACGTACACTAAGAATGGGAGAATCGTCGTCACGAGGGCGATGTTACCCTCGTACGGCATCCATTCGGCGCGCGTGAGAAACATACCAACCATAACTAAAATCCACAAAAGCAGAGAACCGCCTATCGTTTGACTCCACCTGGTGGGGTCTATTCCTGGGAAGAAATCGGGTTGTCGTAAGCCTGTGTCAGACATTTATATTAACCTAGATTATTTATCAACAATCTGCTTACCACAAAATGGAGTCAGCGTTCCTATGTTGTCGTACACTCCTATAGTTATCGCCTCGTTACGAAGCTCTTCATAGTTGTCCCAAAAATTATCACTATGAGAATATTCGTCCACGGTACAGTGTGCAAGTTCATGTAATAAGACATGGAACACGTGGTTTACTTCACCATCGATACATAAGCCTATCTCCTGACCTTTGTTCGTGTTGTACCCAACTCCCCTCATGAGAGACCCTTTGTATGCGACGATAGGAATCTCGTCATGTATCACGCGAAACTTTGGTTCGTTGGTTGTCTTCAGGTGTTCCCTGAGAGTGCGATATCGCTCCTTCACCTCTTCTAATACAGGTTCTTTACGAGTTGTATACCATAACAATATGTTAATAATGATCAGTACCGGTATGATCATCTCTACTATACGTAAATATAAATTTGCTGTACAATTCGGATATTGGATTTCCTTTTAAACCCTCCCATGTAGTCATCATCAGACCCATATTCTCGAGATGTGTAATGAGCATATCCTTATGTGCCACAGGCTCTGCCTTGGGACCATCTGCATAATACGGAGTGTCGCATAAGTGTACAAATAACTTTTCACCAAATTCACCGTAACTCGTTCCCTTCATTTGAAAGAAATTACCCATATCGTCCTTATATGGAGTCTTAAAAATGATTTTTTCTGAATCTGGTATGATTCCAATGAATTTACCCCCGGGTTTTACCCGACGTTTGATTTCTCGAAGAGTTGACAAGAACAAATCACGTGTTTCAAAAATATAGTGTAACGCAAAATTGTAGCACACCACATCATACTTGCGATTTGGACATGCTCGGATGTCTCCATGGTAAAAGTTAACTCTCATCTTCATATTCTTAGCCCGTCGCTTAGCTTCATCCAGTGCCTCTGCATTGGGCTCACACATATTGATATTGACTTTCATCTTGGACCATTTTTGAAGATCTCCACCAAAACCACACCCGACGTCGAGTACACTGATACCCGGTTTACAGACACTCTCGATGAGTACCCGCTTTTCGTTATTGTGTAATCGACGCAACTCCTCCATACTTTATGATTGCATAAAAACTTTAAATATCGCTCCGACTTAAGTTTAATGGCTTAAAGTTTTTATGCAATATAAGAACATATAATGTCTCTTGAGCAGGATTATACGACTGTTCCCGGTCAGCTTTTCGCATGCCTTAGCGTCGTTGGACCGGAGTGTCCGCAAAAGAATGATAAGTTTGGAATCAAGATCCGAGGCGCTTTCAGTACCCGTGACGAGGCGGCTTCCCATGCGAAGCGTCTTCAAAAGGAAGATGCCACGTTTGATATTTACGTCGTGGACATGTATAAGTGGCTACTGATCCCCCCGGATCCTGCTAAGATCGAGGATGCGCATTACACGAACGAAAAGCTAGAGGAGTTGATGTCTGGATATAAGGAGAACCAGGCCCAGGCTGCTAAGATGTTTAACGAGCGTAAGCGTGATATGGTTGAGGCTGCTACGTACAACAAACCTGGTGATGAGAACTCTCGATTCTATACCAAGCCGGACGAGCCTCCGATTAGTCACCCCGCGGAGGTCATCGAGCGTCTCAAGAGCGAAACGCCTGATGCTCCCATGGAAGAACTTGTGAAGAAGGCCGACGAGATCGTCAAGGCTGAGATTGAAGAGCGTAGGAAGAAGCGCGAGGCTGAGCTCAGCATTGCCGAAGAACCTGACGAGGGTGAGATTACCGAGGCGAAGGACGATGGTGAGGAGGAGGTTACTTCTAAGGCGTAATTGTACAAAAAAATACAAACATTATGTGATCATATTATTAAAAAAAATCTACCTTCTTAATAATACGATGGCAACAGACTATAAACAGCGTGTCGAAAAAGCCCTCGCGGAACAGGCTGAAAATGAAAAAAATGCAGGACCGCGTGAGGTTGGGTACGTCAGTTTCGGTCATCCTAAAAATTTTAGGCTAACGAGAATAAGTATATTAGATGATGAAATGTATGAGGCTTCTCAAGTAGTTACTGATGGTGTAATTAGACCAGCAATTACTAGAAGATCGGAAAAACTTTTAGAAGACGAACGTACGCCAGTGAAAGAATTTTTACCCGCTTCACCCGGGGCGAAGGATAACTGGCTGCATAGTCTTCCCCATGAAGAAGCCTAGAATAAAGGCTACGAATATAACAATATAGGCAACCTTATCTAGTGAGTTAAAAAAATCGGGAACCTTAGGTCCACCCGACAATTGTGGAGGTGAATACATAAAATGTTGTGGAGGAGGTTGCATGTAATACTGCTGTTCCTGTTGTTCTTGAACGGGTTCTTCTACCGGCTTCTCGTCTAAAAGCTGTGGGTTATATTCTATGGGATTCCCTAATTCCGTTTCCATATGGTAATTATTATGTCCATTTTTTTAAGCCTCATATTCCTCATCAGATTCCTCATCATCATCGACAACGAATCCCTTTAAATTTCCGTTCTCATCGGCTTCGCTGTCCGAACATTCATCCTCTGTATCAGTTTCAGTTTCACATAAATCGTCATCTTCTGAATTGTAATCAGTATCATACTCATCGTCGGAAAAGTCGTCGTCACAGACGTCTTCTGTGGGTTCTAAACGCTGGGGTTTCCTCGATATCCTACCGGATCGGGTTAAAACAGGCTGCTCTTCAATGTCTGTCATTTATACATCTCACGCAAAATTCTTTTAAATGCCTTTATTACGCTAAAGCTGATAATATATTATCCGTAACGATATATTCTCTATTGTTACACGAACAGACCTGTACAATTCTATTCTTTACGATTTTGAACTGTGTAGACTTAGAATTACATTTCACACACGTTAAATCGGTGTAGACTATACGCTGAAACTTAGATTTTTTAGTAACACTTTTGACCACGAGAGGGGTACTCGTCATGTTTTTATTTATGAAAGTCTGTAACATACCCACACCCTTAACCGTGTCATCTTTCTTCACTTCTAGACAGGGCTGACATGCCATCTGCGGTGTCTCGTACATGGATGGTTTGTATCCATCTTTGTACAATTCCTTAAAAATTGTGTCGGGTAAGCGATGCTTTCGTCCATAAAAATCTCTGCAAAATCCAAACCTTCTACCACGCATGGTTTCACATGTACAAAAACACCTTTGCGCGATAGTATGTCCTTCAATTCTAAACCATACATGATTTGATGCGTGTGAGCGTTGAAGATTTTCACAATACTTCGAATTTGTAGACAAAAGGTAGACGTTTTTATCATGGTACATTTTCGTAATTTGCGCGATATCTTGGCCGTCCAAGTTCTTTTGTATGAATGCTTCTATATCTTGAACGACCTTCTCGTTTGAAAATACGTTCTTTGTCTCGCGCAATGTAAACCCTCCTTCGGTACGCGTCGAACCCTGTACGATGACGGGAATTGTCACCTCGGTTCGAAGGGTGGCCATTTCCATAATCTCGACACTTGGTTTTTGGTTGTGAATACGTGAAAGAGAGGACGTGTCGTATGAATACATGAGTATGGGTCGGTATTCTCCTTCGATTATTTTACCTTTTTCACATGACGCACATCCACGTCCTTCACACGCATCGTGTTTAGCCTTTTTATGCGACCAAGGCATGCGAAATCCACTTCCTTTCACGTTACGTCTTCCACCACCGTACACGGCGGTATCTACGATATCTTCCCATGGTTTTCCGGGAAACAGCAAGGACAGTGATGACACGATATGTGAATGCAGGGCCATAGCCGAACCATGATCGACGACAAAGTTGGGCCAGTTCATATGGATTCCATGCTTAATTTTATCGCGGGATGGTTTCGGTTCAGCTACTGAAACGAGTACATCCTTGCCTCCATAATGAGTGACGCGATCACAAATTGTTCGAACATATTCTTCAAGTCTTTCGAATGAGAGCTGTTCAGTATCCTTGTAATCCAAATCTACAAAAAAGTTAAACGTGTCCGTTTTCTGCTCGACCACGTACAACTTTTCCCCATTACGAATACACTCCACGTACTTTTCGTAAAAATCTTTCAATCTATCAAAAGGAACAGATAGACGACCACCGTCCATGAGCACATGTGATAGATTGGAGCCTTGTTTAAAGGTGAAACCTTGTTTTTGACACCAGGATCTAAACATACTTAATTGATTATATACTCACCTTTTTAATACTCTTCATCACGCCACACGGAACTCCGCCAAGAGACATCCCTTAGCTCTTCTTCTTCCGTGCTTAATTCTTTCTTTAACACCATAAGTTCGTAAACTGTTTTCTCCTTCACTTCTTCAATGTACTTATCAGCCCGGCTTTCACTGTACGCCTTTCTATCTATGAGTACTTCCTTGATTTGCTGAAGGATATAGTTCTTCGACTTCATTATTTTATAGAGAAGGTTTTTCTATTAAGTGAAGTCACGCATGCGTAAAACTCTGGATTTTCTAGCACATTGGTCACTATTCGTTCCCAACGCCTACGCTGGTTAAACTCTACTAGAGTGTCAAAACTCATAAAATCGTTTTCATCATATGTACGTTTCATGTGTATCTTTTTCGTATGCATTTTATGTTTCTCTTCATTAAATCGACGAACGAGTTCAAGTTGCTCCGTTTTAGAATAGTCTACAAAAAACACGAACACAGTGTATTCCAGTTCTATATTAGGCTCTTCTTTAACGTTAAATGAGAAACTCGTATATTCACCATTTTTTAGTGAAACAACCCCTCTTGTCTCTTCTTCTAATTCTCTCAACGCACATCGTAAAGGGCAAAATATTTCCCGCCGCCTGCACCCACCCGTGACAAAAATCCACTCTTTGAATCTTTTGTCTCTCACCGTTAGAAACCGGGGGGTTTCACCAGCAAACGTGACAGGAATAGCAATAGCTTTATGTTTTTTCATTGCACATTAGCCTCTATAATCCCCTGATAAGATTATTGAGCCTGATTCTTCTCACTCGAACGCGTAGTACGTTTCTCGGGTACATTAACTGGTTCCTCCTCATCGATGACCTCGATCTTCTTGGCGGTAGGCTGGTTCGTGGGAGGAGCCATCATCTGAGCCGCCGCCGCGGCGTTCATGTACGCCTGTGACTCTTCAACTTCACGCTCGATAAAGCTCTTAACCTGATCAATCTCTTCTTGAGACTTCTTGAGCTCCCTGTAGAGATAAGCAGATGCAACAACGCAGATAACTACAGCGGTAATAATCGCCGTATCGCGATCAAGGCCGAACATATGTGATTTAAGAATGTTTTTTGTTTTTAAGTAGATATAATGGCACCCATTTTAGATTGTTGGCCTTCTGGACACGGGTATCCATGTTGTGCAAATTGAATCTCCTGATAGTGTGCATCCTTGCACGGTGCATTTTCGACGGGAATATATTTATTAAGTGTTCCGGATTTAGGATCGTAGGTGATCATAAAAACGAATATTACTAGAAGAAGGAACACCCACATTTAATAGTACGTGGGAATTTAGTTGCTGTACATTAAACCACCCATACCCTGTTCGATGCGCAGAATGTTGTAACCGACCGCGTAAATGTCAGACTTGAAAGTACCCTTATCCGTCACGAGACGAGCGGAGTCAACCCGGGAGAAGTTAAGCTCACCGGTAGGCTGAAGCTTGGCAGTGTCAAGACAGAAGGGGTAAAGGAAATGTTTCGTGAGACTACCATCGAAATCGGCGAACGGTGTGTGATAGTAGATAGAACCGGAAGTATAGTGCGGGTTCGCGAGCTTGGCATCCCCAACATCCGTACCGTTGATCTGAAGCTTGGTCTTTGCTTGGGCTGTGCCGACGAAATCGTCAGCCGCGGTGCGGTACGAGCAAAGGAACTTGATGGGATGGTTGAACGAAAGCTCCTGGACGGCAGAATCAGACTTAATAGCCTTTTGCGTCTGAGTGATGAGCATGTTCTGAGGGGTCGAGGCGAGAGCCGTGCGCTCATCGGTATCGAGGTAGATGAATTGAGCGTGGACCTCGTACGCGTCACTGGCGAGCGTGGTACCCCAGGTAATTCTAATCTCAACGTCATGGTATTGAAGGGCCACTAAAGGAAGAGCAGACTGCGCATTCTCACAGAAAGAAAACCGTAAAGGGTAAATCATAGTAGTGCCAGCGCCGTTCTGCAGGGCCTTATGGGACTTAGAGTACGTCTGACCGAGAAGAAGGGGGGCGAGACGCTGAGAAAAGCTGGAATCGTGGGTATCAATAACCTGACCCCCCACTAACAGCTCGACCTTGGCAATTTCAGCCTCCCAACCCGCAGGGGTGCGAAGACTGGGGGTGTTACGGTTGGTGATGTACACATAGCCGAGAAGGTCACCCTTGCGCTCGAAACGCACGGTCGACATACCGTTCGCGACGGGGTTACCCTGGATAACCTGCTTCTCGACGGTCTGAGCAAAATTCGTATGGCGCTTGTAGGTAGAACGGAAAAAGGAAACCTCGGGACGGCCAACAATGTGCGCATCCTGGGCTCCAATAGCAACGAGCTGGGCGATTCCACCGGACATGTTTTATATTATACTACGGTTTTATTTTTTTAAGTATCAGAATAGAGGGACGTGAGGATGAAGAGACTCTGTGAGTAGAAGTGACACGATACCGATCATGGCGAGCCGACCGTTCACGAGTTCGGTCTCGGGCTTCCAAAAACCCTGGACATACCCCTCATCCTTAGGGTTCGCTGCTGTACCGAGGAAGGCGAGGGCGGCGACCGCGACAGAGAGTCCAACGTTATCGTGAAACTGCGTGCTGATAGAATTACCAGTCATGACTTCATCGATCACGGCGGCTGTAAATCCGATCATAGCCGCGCGGCCGTTGACACGCTCGGCGACGGAAAGGAAATCATTGGAGCGCTCTACCTTCTTGAGAGGGGGAACTCGCGAAGAAGTCGTCCTAGGCTTAGACTTGATCTTAGAAGGCGTGTTCACAGCGACGATAGGATTGAGCGCAGCAATGCAGGACATTGTACTTTTAGATGGCGGGAAATCTTTAAGCGATTCGCTTTTCGAGATCTCCTACGCGAGAGAGAAGGGATGCCACCAATAATTCCACCGTGGCAAGTTTGGATTTTTCTGATTGGAGTTGAGTTTCTAGTTCTACTATACGTGTCTTATCAGCTTCAAGTCGTCTGTCTAATTCTTGTATTGAACTTACACAAATCGGTATAAAAATTTCTTTTTTGAGGAACACAAAGTCGTCCACCTCCTCTCCGTAGACGAATATCCGGTTTCCACTCACCACCTCCCCAGTCTCATCCACAGATGCCATCTTCTCTGTGAGGTCTTCGTCCACTCGTATAGTGTGGTCGTCTATAACCTCCACTATGTTGGTGTATGTTTCGCCACCGTCCGCTTCCATGAGTTTGATTTTCGAAGTGTGATTGTTTAGTTGTGTTGTGGTGAAGTTTGTAAATGTAATCACGTTTGATTGACTTACATTAGACAGCTCGTAAATGTTAGGTATAAAGTCATTCTGTAAAAGTGTTGCGTGAGGTAATGTCTCTCTAACTTCTTGGGCTATAAATCCGTATACTGGCGTTGAACCACGACTGATGGTGTCTTTATAACAATACCGCTTGGGCTTTATGAGCCTTAAAATGTCCAGAGCCTCCCCATCGTCGATGTCAGTGATGTCTGTCTTGATCCTACGATCACTCGAGTTGGCTGCACCACTCGTCGAAATGAAATACGAATTTGTGATAATAGCTCCACTTGCAAATATACCGCCTCCAACTCCGTGACTTGTATCTGTGGTCGTCGCTACATCATACTTGAAGTAACGTCGACTGCCTGTGTCTTGACCTCCAGCACTCCCTACAACATGTAAGGGGAGTAATGGATTTGTCGTGCCTACACCCACATTTTTATTGTATTTTATCGTCAAGGGTTCTCTAACCGTGTCGTTGTCTTTGACGCGGAACGCCATGTTCCATCTATCACTTGTGCCTGGAATACCTGCAGCACCATATACCCGTATCGCTCCACAATCATTTTGTAAATCATTTGTATGTCGTCTCTCTACACGAAACTCAATACCAGTTCCTATACCTTCTAGAACCTCAGTCGAACTCGATGACACAGTCGACACTGTCAAAGGGTATATCGTCGTGTTATGCGAACTATTTGTTCCCAACACTTCTAATTTACTATTTGGGCTCGTCGTCCCGATACCGACATTGCCCGAGCTGGTAATGTAGAATTCCTGACCAAATGTCGAACCGTTGTATATTCCAAACTGACCACTAGCACCATTACCAATATTCCAAGCGTCGTCGTTAGCGTTATAAAGTCCCATCGCACAACCGCCAGCTGAACCTGTACGCTTCAATGTAAAAGCTGTAAAGTCTGCTGAATCGACTTGAAGTTTTACAATGGGACTTGTCGTCCCAATACCAACATTCCCTGTAGACCTATAAATATCTGACCCACTTAACGTGAAATAGTTGGTTCCATCGGCTCCCGCCAGACCTTCTGGACCTTGGATACCTTGGATACCTTGGATACCTTGTGGACCCGGTACGGTCGAATCTGCACCTACCGGTATGTTGAAATTAAATACCGCATTTTCAGATGTTCCAGAATTCGTAACACTCGCACCACTTGAATTCGTGACCGTGGTCACCGTACCAACGGTGATCGTACCGGAAGGTCCTTGTATTCCCTGTACTCCCTGAATACCCTGTATTCCCTGAATACCCTGGTCACCCTTTGGAATAGTAAAATCAAAAACAGCCGCCGATGTTGTACCAGAGTTTGTCACCGAAGCCGACGTTCCCGCGAGTCCAGTCGTTGTCGTACCAGCCTCTATCGTCGCAGCATCACCAGGAGGTCCCGGTGCGGCGACGACGTTATTTAGCCTCGAGCCGTCACCCACAAATTCAGTCGCTGTGATGCGACCCGGGTTTGTACTATCGTTGATGACGACATCACTTCCTACGCGAAGATCTGTATTTACGTAGGCGTTACTGTTTACGTGTAAACCTGCATCGGGATCCGTGGTGACGAGACCTACACGATTGTTATCCGTATCAACGAATAGTTGCGAAGATCCTACCAATAAATTACTAGTGATGTCCACCTTTCCTGTGAGGACGTGACGGTTCGTATCACTCATCTATAATTAATGAAGATCTTTATCCGTTGGTGATTATTGCATCTACATCGTACCGTATCATGTATTCGTGTTCCTGTGGTTCTTTATGGGTATACGTAAAGACTTGTATTCCTCGTTCTTTACAATATCCTATAAATTCGTGGTCGAGTGATGTCCAGTGAAGTACCACACATTGAACACCTTTGGTCACCATATCGAATTCATGTTGTGTGAAAGTTGTCTCGAGGGTCGTACCTATGTTAAAATTTGAGGGTAATAATGCCACGAGTTTACGATTAAAGCTGGAAAAGTAAACTTTACTGGTATCCTCATCTTGATAAAATCTTTGTAACGCAAACGCGACGAGTGGGTCGTTACCCTTGATATCCAATATGAGTACCACATCACGTATTCCCGGTAGAGTGTCGTAGATTTCCTGTAATGAACATATACCCGCGTTCTTTAATTCGTCGAACGTGAGTTCGTTTACAAACCCTTCGGGTGTATACACGTCGTGGTAAACGACGATTTCTCCCGTTTTGCACAATTGCACGTCTATCTCGACTCCATAATATTCGCGGTCTAAAGCTTCTTTTATTGCAGGTACGGTGTTATCCTCGTGCTTTCTTGAAACTCCTCTATGAGCGATATATTTCATCCCTACTATTCCAAAACATCTTTTACATCCGGGTCACGTATGTAAAAGGTGTTGGTTTCTCCTTCTGCCGGGTTCGAACCGACGACCTACAGGTTAACAGCCTGTTGCTCTACCAGCTGAGCTAAGAAGGAATAAGCTCCCACCAAGATTCGAACTTGGGGTGGTGGATTCAAAGTCCACAGTGTTAACCAACTACACTATAGGAGCGGATATATCTTCATGTAACGAATTATCTTTAAGTTCGTATATGTATTTAAAATAATACATGACCATTGAAAATAAACCCGCTGCAATATTCGTGATCAACATAGGAATCACTTTGTAATATATTGAGAACATGAGCGATAAACCACTCGCCAGTAAATTTAAGTGTAAGAAAGAATAGTTAATAGCTTTCGCGTCTTTATATTTATAAACGTGATGAATTTCGGGTATAAACATGAGTACTATGAAGATAGATCCTAATAGACCACATGCGTCGATGATATTCATACTTACATATAAAGGTCTTCATTTTTTTAAGCACCTCTTTCGAGCTTCTCGATACGCCCGGTCAGGTTTACGAGAAGTGTATTATAGTGCGTTTGTCGGTTTTCAAGGATGGCCACCTTATTCTTGAGTCGATTATTTTCGTTTTGTAATTCGTGGGTATTAGTTTCGATGCGAGCCTCTAACGCGTCATTGCGTGCACGCTCAGCTTGGAGTTGTCGATCTACTTCTTGGAGAGCTGCGGTCGCTATGGTCCATATGGCATCTTTCTTGACGAATATGAAATCATCAATCTTTTGTCCATAGACAAATATTTGGTTTCCAGATACAATGTTCCCGTCGTCATCGACAGAACCCGTCCACGCATCGAGACCCGTATTCACCCGTATGGTGTTATCGTCGATAATTTCAGTGATTCGTACTTCGTGTTCTTCGTCGTTACTACTTATGACCTTGAGTATTTTACTGTCTTCTAATTCAGATGTGTTAAATTCCGAAAAGGTAATCACGTTAGAATCCGTCACGTTCGCCAGTTGATAAATATTTGGTACATAGTCGGTTCTCAATTGTGTCGCATACGGAAGTGTATCCCGAACTTCTTGAGCGATAAAACCCCATACGGGTTCCGTACCACGTTCGACCGTATCTCTATACTCATACCTTTTGGGTTTCAAAAGACGGAGAGTAGTTAGGGCCGATGAATCGTTCACGTCTATTATATTTTTCTTGATACGTTCGTCTGATGCGGATACAGTACCCGCAGTCGAAATAAAGTATGCTGACGAGATGATATCCCAGCGTCCATAAACACTTCCTCTCACACCACCCGCCGCCGCTGTCAGGGCGACATCGTACCGAAAATACCGACGATTAGCATTTGCTATAGCATCACCATGTCTAGTAGCGACGTGTAATGAACCGCCAAGCGAGTCACCGGGGTTCACTCCAATTCCCAAATACCCAGCAACACCCACAGACCCCCTCACATCCAACTGAGCTTCGGGCGCTTTCCCGATACCGACGGCCGTGTCGCTGATGACCATGGACCGCCCGGTTCGGCCCAAGTTGTACAATTTCTTGACCTCCGAGGGTTCGAGGACAACCGACCAGACTTTGGGACTTGAAACCATCCCATTGTACCACTGCGTGCCATCATTTCGACCTATTCTATATTCCGGATTCGAAGGTAGAGCTAAAGCATAACTGACGGACATTGTGGTCGGTGTTTGATATTCACCATCCAAATAGAATTTCCACGAACTAGTTGAACTTCCACCATCGTATGTTAATACTACATGATACCATCTATTATCCTCGATAGGTTGAACCCATGTGGCCGATGCCGCACTATCTGTATTCAATGTCCATCGCCCTCCGGGTCCGTTCGTGGTATCCCAATATAAATTTGCATACACTCCTGCTCCGGCTATGTTTGTTCCTACAGTAAATGCAGCTCTCGAAGTTCCATCTACACCGTTGACCCAATAAGACTGTGTATGTGCGTACGCACCGGAAACACCGTTCAGGGTTCCATTTATATAATTAACACTGGAACTTGGGAAACCAGTAAACGCCTTATCCGCTGGGGAATACGAGGCACCGTTGTTAAACGTCCCATGATTCCCCTGCCCCGAAATATCTGATGCGTGATTATTGACAGTGGTATCCAAATCTAGCACCAACTTCTCGGGTCTCGGGGTTTCCGTATCCACGTCGTACCGCGAAACGCGGGGAACATCGAGGGACCTTGTCAACGACAACGAACCCTTATCGAGGGTCGTGGGACCGGGGGTGCCGAAGTAGCGAAGTTCGCCTATAGAAAAACCCTCAAAAGAATTAGTTCCGCCGCCACTCTTGGTTACGATAAGAGCGTAGTATGAATAAGCATTAGTATGGTTCACATTGAAATATACTGTATCTGTACCGGATGTAAATGTCAGTCCCGTGTAACTATAGAGATGATACCACGAATTACCATCATTTGAACCCCACACCTGACCATCCTTTGGAGTTTGTTCACTTAGGTAACCCGCGTTGTTTCTTGGTTGGATGCTAAATTGTTTAAGATAAATTTGATAAGGCATTTTTAATATCACATGGACACCCAGAGGCGTACCAGAAGAAGAACTTAATCTTACAGAGCCACCGTACGACCCGTCCGAAGTACTATACCCCCCTCCACTTGAGGTGGAGTGTTGATAATGTCTACCATTATTATTTGATTTATCGAATGCTTCCCATACAACATTTGTATTTTCATTACTCGCATACGCCTTAAACACCCCATGCCCCGGTATATTGGTATCATAATCACTCATAGGACCCGGAGGATACTCTTGAATCCGCTCATCCCCCGCCAACTCGAGTTGCCCCGAGGGTTCGGTGACCCCCACGCCCAAGTGGCCCTTGTATAGGGTCACTTGGGACTTGGACCCCAAGAAATAGTCTTTTTGGTAGTCGTAGAGTTCCTTCACTTGGTCGGCGTTGAGGGCCTTGGAGTAAAGACGGAAGTTCGCGATGGAGCCGTTAAACGCTTCAGCACTATTTGTGTTCGTACCGAGTGTCAGTTGAGTTCCTGTTAGGTTTGTCGTCGTACCCCCACCATGACCGGATAATCTTGGCTCTTTTCCGTTTATGTATGGTTTGAAATTTGTAGAGTTAAAGACGGCTTCACCATTCGCAACGAGTGTAACGTGATACCATTGGTTTAGTAAAATGGGTTCTTCCGTAATAACCCCATCACCGAAATTACCAAAATTAAACTGATTACTAGGGTTTGTCGTAAGTCCAATCATCTGACCGGTGGTCGAAGTACCTATCGTAGCTATGTAATCATAGTTCCCTACTACAGTGGTTCGTTTCATCCAGAAAGACATCGTGAGCACTGGGGATGTACCACTTAAATTATGCGTCCCTACGATTTTACCATTCGTCGTTCCGTCAAAGACAAATGCCTTATATGTAGAATCAAAAGACACACCTGAACTAGGTGTTCCAGTTTGGTCTCCACCAGCTTTATCAATTACAGAAGCACTTCCCACTGTGGGCATATCAGAGTAATCTTGCCCATCATAGTAGACCTCCAACTGGGTCCCCGTGGTCGCCGGCACGTTGTACACGGTCTTTAGGGTGGTGTCTAGGGAGCCACTGCCTTCTTCGTGGCCGTAGAACTCAAGTTCACCAATACTTATTCCAGATGTATTAGCGGGTGTTCCAGCTGTATCATCTCTATGAGTTGGGACAATGGCAAAGTAATTATAAGATTGGTTAGAATTGACGTGAAATGTGTACCCTATACCCGCGCGTTTATCGGTATCGTATATTGCATCTGTATATCTATGTACCTCAGTCCATACACTCCCATCATTACTTCCATATAATACTGCACGTGTAGGTGAATTGTATTGATCGACTCCGGAAGTTCCCTGTGGATACAAAACGTAATATTTCAATTTTATAGCTTTGGGTAGTTCAACTTGTAAATATTCACCGTTAACCGTATTTGAAGATGAAGATAATTGAGTAGCATTTGTTCCGTTATATTCTCCATCTGTGCCAGTATATTGGATATCGTTGGTTGCCGCCGACCCCGTGTGCCATCCAACAGTCGCGTCTGTTACACCATCAAAAGCATTCCAATCTTGATACGTTGTGTGATCAAACGAAGAGGTTACTTTGTACCCCTTGTACCCAGAAGCCGTAGCCGCATCAGCGGTCAAAGCCACCTCCGGGTACTTCCGCAAGGGTCGATCGTGGGGTCCCGTGTATTCGGCGACCACGTTGGAGTCGGACATGATCGTCGTGACGTTTAGATTCCCCGTGATTGTTGCTTCTTTCGAAGCGAGTAAGTGCTCGGAAACGGTGAGTGTATCCGTCACGGTAGCATTTGCACTCACGGTTAAATCGGTCGAAACGGTGGCGTTTCCAGTCACTACGAGGTCCCGTCCGATCTGGGCGTTCGCAGTCGTCACGAAGCCTGTCGTCACATTCGCAAACTCTAATGTGAGTGACGTGGCGTTTCCCGTGTTGGAAACACTCTGGAGACCGTGTGCGGTCTCTACATTTATTCCACCAATATTCATCGCTTGCGCGTAGACGTTTCCTGAAACCACCCGAAGGTGGGCGTCCCTGACGTTCAAGTACGTATTCAGATTATTGATAGACATCTAATATAACGTAAGAAATGATTTACGTGTTATTAGGTGTGGGACAACTGCTATGCAGTTGGAACGATTGGCCAAATAGGGTTCGCTGGATCTTCCGTGTTCGAAGGAAGATCGCGGAGAGCCTGGCGGTACTCGAGCCATTCCCTTTGTTTTTCGAGAGATGCGTGTGGCCAATCGGGGAGGGCGTACTTATCCGTTTTAGCGAGGAGATCGTCGCGTTCTTTGCGAAGATCCTTGAGGGGTTTAGCCGCTACGAGTTCTTCGTGTTTGGTTGTTATTTCTTCAAGGGTTGGTTTTGGTATGTCGGTTTCGTGCCACTCCAGATCTTCTATTTCCGAACCTCTCAACGTCCATTCACATCCGGAGTAAAATTCTAATAATACTTCATAGATTACCATATACTATTACCCAGCAATTTCTTTTATGATAAATTTCGTGCCACCTGTGTGACCATTGTAGTACGTGGTGGTACCATTAGCCAATTCATACTGTTTATCCGTTATTGGTATGAATTGCTTTAAGTTAACAAACGAACCATTCGTAAAATGAAGATGATGGGACGAGTTTATGGACAAGGTGCCGGTGTTATATCTTCTCACTTGAAATTTAAATCGTATCTTATAATCTGTAGGAATACTGAATGGTAAATAGGAAGTATTATTGTATGCGTAAATTTCTTGGTAATACGACATATAATATCCGGGTGTGAGATAAGGAACCCACGTCTCCGCGGCGACCGAACCGACGGGTACATCTACCATGAAATAAGCTATCAAATACATACCACCCCATGCGGTACCATCGTTACGATACGATACGGAAAGATCTACTTCAACTTCGCTATTCTTTCGCATTTGAATCCATTCAGTCGTATAAACATCCTGTAGACTCCCCGACGATGTACTCATAGAACCATCATAAAAACTTTGTGTGATATTTATTACATTTTTCGGTGCGTAGAGAGGTGCATTTATTTGAACTGGTGTGTCTATCTGGAGTGTTTTTGGAACAACCCGACCCGTGCGACCCATATCGTAGAGGGTCTTGACCTCCGAGGCTGTGAGGGCTGTGTCGTAGAGTTTGAAGTTGGAGATGGAGCCATTGAAATCATTGGTCCCAGAATATCCCGAACTGTCGCCGAATGTAATCTTATTACTTGTTAAATTTAAAGGACCTTGCGAGGACACCGAATGTGTTGTAGTTTCTTTTGCGCCGTCTACATATAGGTCTACACTGGTGGTACCCCAGTCTCCACCTCTATAGACACCTACTACATGGTACCACTGATTATTAGTAATTGTTGTAGAACTATAAATATCAGACGCGTATCTCGCAAAGACAAACTTATTAGCGTTGATTATAACTCCAGCCATGCTAGCAGTGGTTGTATCGCCTATGGTACATACATAATCAAATGCATTTACAGCTACAGTTCTTTTAATCCACATAGCCATCGTAAGTATCTTTTCACCAGTTCCTATATTTTGAGTTCCCCTGATCGTATCACTATCCCCATCAAACACCAAAGCCTTCTCCGCCGCGTCATACCTCGCATCACCATAGAACACCCCATCATTCCCCCTCCCTGAGGTGTCCCGCACAGCCCCCTCGAACGTGGGGTTCGACGAGGTATTGTATTCCACAACGAGCCGGTCACGCCTCGGTGTATCGTCCGCGTCTAGGGGTGGACCTATACGAGGAACGTCGAGGTTCTTCGTGAGGGTCAGTTGACCGTCGTGGAGGACGGAT